>Ga0102590_1000120_pt1 | contig 221189 bp, 226 predicted proteins | sample AraplaMF_Col_mMF_FD_76859 | JGI IMG/M metagenome (GOLD analysis project Ga0102590, IMG submission 76859) | Arabidopsis root microbial communities from the University of North Carolina, USA - plate scrape MF_Col_mMF | ecosystem: Host-associated > Plants > Roots > Endosphere | place: USA... | reverse complement strand
GACACCAACGAGGAAGCGGCGAACAGCCAGGCGCTGTCGACCCGCCAGTCGATCGCGGTGTCCGCGCTGGCGCTGGCCAACCAGAGCCAGCAGAGCGTGCTGCAGCTGCTCCGCTAAGCGGGACGGCAACGTCAACGATCAAGGCGGCGGGGGAAACCCCGCCGTCTTTCTTTTCGGCACGCGTTTCGCGCGGGCTCGAGAAATAGAAGTGCCGGCATGAAGAAAAAGAGCGAAGCAGAGAATTTGGACTTCGATCTTAATTCCATCAGAACCTGATGGCCGGCATGCTGACGAAAATATGGAATTCGCCGGCTAAACGACACAATCGGTAACGTCTGCTAACCATATTTAAAGGCACTACCTGTATGAAAGTTGGGCAGTTTTTTCGAATTCCCCCGCGGTCCTGCAAACCGCTTCCATCGAGGTTCGTGAATGTCTAATGCAGCTCAGGCCTACGCGCGTACATCGCATACGACGACGTCTCCCCGTGAAATCGAAGCGCAGGCGCTGCTGAAGGCTGCACGGCAACTTCAGGAAGTTCAGTCGAACTGGAATGGTCCCGACATGGCCATGCACAACGCGCTCTTGTTCAACCGCCGGCTCTGGTCGATCTTCATGAGCGCCGCGCAGGCGGACGAAAATCCTCAGCCGATCGAAGTGCGCCAGAATATTGCGAACATCGGCGTCTTCGTGATGAAGCAGACCGTCGACATGCAAATGAACCCGGATCCGGCCAAGCTGAAGTCGCTGATCGACATCAACTGCAACCTCGCCGCCGGCCTTGCGGGTCGCGGCTAACCCAGCCCGTTCGAGTGTGCCAAGATGGCTGACCTCTGGAACATCATCTCAGCCAACTACAAGACGGTGGGAATGACCGTCCCGTCCAAGACTCCGTACGTGGCGGTCGATCCCAATCTCTATGAAGGCAGCTGGTCCGGAAAATACCCCGACCAGAAGACGTTCAAGATCACAGTCTCGAACGTCACCGGCTTTCGCGCCAAGGTGCAATACCAGAGCGGCGGCACCAGCAAGTTTCAGGAAGTGCTGATCAAGGACAACGCCTTCCGGATAGGCGACGCCAAGTTCACGCTCGCCGGCAGGGACACCGCGCTGGTCAAGAACGTTGTCACCGATCCCGCCAGCGGACAAACCTATCTCGACCAGGCCTACGCCAAGCGTTCTTGAGCTGGTCTGACCAAAAGCTCGCGATCAACCGACGATTTGGCCGCTCTGATGCAATCAGAACGGAAGCCTCTTACGCCTTGCGGTCGGTGGCGCGGAGGCGCTGCGGCGCGTCCTTGGTCAGGTCGAGGGTGTGGAAATAGGCGCGGCGGCGCAGCACGGCTTCCTCGGGAAACTGCTTCACCACCTGGCTCGTCTTGACGTCAACAACCTGATAAACGACGGCACGGGCGTCCCGATCGATCACGACCTGGTTGGACACCGCGGGATTTGAAATGGAGACGCGGACCGCAGCGGAATCGTTGCTGGCGCGCGCACCAGCGTCGACTGCCGCGACGCTCTTGCTCGCTGGCAGCTCGGTTGCGACCGCATGTTGAGCCGTCTCGCTCACGTGCTGAACGATCGGCGCGGCAACCGGTGCCCCCACCGGTTTGATGTTGAAATCTGTACTCATGGCAGCCTCCAGGCTTGCTGCGAGTCAAATCCCAACCCCTCGTCGGTTTGCAATATAGCCCTCGACATCTCAACGCGATGTTAGGGAACACGCTAAATCTCGCTCTGACGCGGGCGCGAAAATTTAGTGAAAATTGTAAATAGCCGAAAACCGCAATCCGCTTACAGCGAACGACTGACCGAGAGCGGGGTCATGTTGCGCGGACCTGGCGCGGCGCGTTGTCCTGAAGCTGTATAGGTGCTCGGGATATTCTTGCGCTGGATCTCGGCATTGACGCCGCGCACGATGCCCTCCGACACGGCATGCGCCGTTGCAAGCACCGTGAGATTGATCTGCAGCATCGCGCGGAAGGTGTCGTGATGGCGGCGCAGCGTGGCCAGCAATTCCGGTGACACCTGCGACAGATACTTTTGCGCGTTCTTGAGATTTTCGACCGTGACCATGTAACGGCGTGAAAGGTCGCCCTTCTGCTCTTCCAGCCGCATTGCCTCGCGCACGTTGCCGGCGCGAACCAGTTCGGTTTCGCGCTCGATGATGCCGAGCAGTGCGTTCATCACCCCCATCAGGTCTTCCGCGAGCTTGCGCGCCTCGGCCGGCGTGGAGATCGCTCTTGCCGGCGCGGGTGCCGGTGCGGGGTTGGACTGGGGACGCGGGTTCATTTCGGGATTCCTTTTGATCAGCCGGCGCGGTTGGCTTGCTGCAGGATCAGGGTGCGGAAGACGTCGTTGGAAATGCCGATGCCACCGGACTTGGCGAACGACTTCGAATATTCATCGGTCAGCATCGAGCGCCATGCGCCGGTGCCGGTGGTGTCGCCGAACGGCCCTTCGCCTTTCACGCCGGTGGTCATCTGCGAAAACATCGAGTTGAGGAACATCGCCTCGAACTCCTCGGCCTTGGCGCGCGTCTTCTTCTGCGCCTCGGGCGAAATCTTTTTCAGCGCGTCGGCGAGTTGCGGATCGTTGCGGCCGTTGATCAGCGAAGGCTTTTTCTTCGAGTAGGCGCCGATGCCGTTGATAAGGCTCGTGTCCATCACATCACCTCGATATCGGCCTGGATCGCGCCGGCGGCCTTGATCGCCTGCAGGATGCCGATCAGGTCGCGCGGGCCGATGCCGAGCCCGTTGAGGCCGTCGACGAGCTGCTGCAGCGAGACGCCGTCCTTGACGACCGCGAATTTCTTGCCGTCCTCGCTGACGCTGACGCCGGTGCGCGGCGTCACCACGGTCCGGCCGCGCGACAGCGGATTGGGCTGGCTCACTTGCGGGCTTTCGGAGATCGTCACGGTGAGATTGCCCTGGGCCACCGCGACGGTGGCGACGCGGACGTCGCGGCCCATCACGATGATGCCGGAGCGCTCGTCGATCACGATCTTGGCGGCGAGGTCCGGGTCGACCTGCAGTTGCTCGATCTCGGTGAGGAAGGCAACGACGTTGCCCTTGAACTCGGCGGGGATCGAAAGCTGCACCGTGGAAGGGTCGATCGGCTCGGCGGTCTTGACGCCGAGGAAGTCGTTGACGGCCGCCGCGATGCGTTTCGCCGTGGTGAAGTCGGCGTTGCGCAGCGCGAGGCGGACATTGGGCAGGCGGTTGAGCGCGAATTCGATCTCGCGTTCGATGATGGCGCCGTTGGCGATGCGGCCGACGGTCGGCACGCCGCGGGTGACCTTGGCGGCTTCGCCCTCGGCCTGGAAGCCGGAGATCGCCAGCGAGCCCTGGGCGACCGCGTAGACGTTGCCGTCGGCGCCGAGCAGGGGGGTGACGAGCAGGGTGCCGCCCTGCAGGTTCTTGGCGTCGCCGAGCGCCGATACCGTGACGTCCATCCGCGTGCCCTGGGTGCCGAAGGCCGGCAGGTTGCCGGTCACCATGACGGCGGCGACGTTGCCGGTGCGGATGGTGGCGCCGCGGATATTGACGCCCATGCGCTCCAGCATCGCCTGCAGCGATTGCTTGGTGAAGGGGATGTTGTTCAGGGTGTCGCCGGTGCCGTTGAGGCCGACCACGAGGCCGTAGCCGATCAACTGGTTCTGCCGCACGCCTTCGATATTGGCGAGATCCTTGATCCGCGACGTCGCGCCCGCGGACGACGGCGTTAGCGCCAGCGCCAGCAGCGCCGCGCAGGCCGCCCAGATCAGTCTTGCCGAACGGATGCTGTGCATCCTGTGCTCCCCTCGAGGTATTCCGCCGGACCGCGGCGCCACTCCCATGACGGGCGGTCCGCCATTAACTATGCGAACGCCGTGCCACGCCGCGGGTCTCAGGCAATGGCTTGATATTGCTGAATGTTCGCCGGGGCGCCGATGCCGCTGCGGCTTCACCATGATGGGCGAAACTGCCGCGTGTCGGCAGATTTTGCCGGGCTGTTTACGTGTCATTAACCATAAGAGGGCGAAGGTCGTGCGACTCTCACGGTGAGATCACCACGATGCGCATCTACGGACCGAACGGCACCACGCTTGGGTCGCCTGCGAGCCACACGCGGCGAACCAGTTCGACCGGCTTCTCGCTGCCGGAAGCGCCGGCTGCGCCCGAAGAGACGCGCTCGGCTACCGCGCCCAAGGCCGCTGCCAACATCGATGCGCTGCTCGCGCTGCAGGGCGTCGAAGATCCGACCGAGCGCCGCAAGCGTTCGGTGGCCCGGGGCAGGGGTGCGCTCGACGTGCTCGACGAACTCAAGCTCGGGCTGCTGTCCGGCAACCTCGATGCCTCGACGGTGAACCGGCTGCGCGACGCCGCCGCGAACCTGAAGGCTTCCTCCGGCGATCCCGGCCTCGATGCCGTGCTCTCCGAAATCGAGCTTCGGGTCGAGGTCGAACTGGCGAAGGCCGGTCAGCGGTTCTAGATCTCGATGCCCCGCTTGAAGCGGGGTACGACAGCGGTGGATGGGCTCACGCCGCCATGTCCTTGCGTGCGGCATCGTAACGCCGCTGCGCGTTCAGCACCTCCTTCAGATTGTTCTCCGCCCATTCCCGCAACGGATCGACCGCGCCCGCGAGCGTCGCGCCGAGCGGCGTGATCGAATACTCCACCGTTACCGGCACGGTCGCGATGACGCGGCGCTTGATCAGCCCGTCGCGTTCAAGCGATTTGAGAACCTGGCTCAGCATCTTCTGCGAGATGCCTTCAATGGCGCGGCGTAACGCATTGAAACGCATCGGCTCGTCGCGCAGGAGAAGCAGGATTAACACCGCCCATTTGTCGCCGACGCGATCGAGAATCTGGCGGGTCGGGCAATCGGCCGAATAGGCGTTCGGTACTTTCGAATTGGCGGCTTTCACGGGCGGTTACTCCGGCGTAATCAGGTGACCCCAAAGTGCTCTCTTCACACTTACATCCCTTTCGATATCTAGTCACCATTGGATACCTCATCCGGTCATCGCAAGGGAGACTTTCATGAAAATCGCCGTCATCGGCGCGTCCGGCAATGCCGGTTCGCGCATCGCCGCCGAACTCGCCCGTCGCGGCCATGGCGTGACCGCCATTGTCCGCAATCCCGAAAAGGTCGCAGCCCAGGCGGGGGTCACCCCGGTCAAGGGCGATGTTGCCGACCAGGCAGGGCTGGCCCGGCTGCTGGCCGGCCACGACGCCGCAATCAGCTCGGTCCATTTTCTGGCCAGCGACCCGGTCAAGCTGATCGGTGCCGCCAGGGAATCGAAGGTTGGCAGGTACCTCGTCGTCGGCGGTGCCGGCAGCCTTGAGGTGGCACCCGGTGTCCGGCTGGTGACCACCCCGGGGTTTCCCTTGGCATACAAGGCGGAAGCCGAGGCGGGCGCCGCGTTCCTGGACCTGCTTCGGGCCGAGAAGGAACTCGACTGGACCTTCCTGTCGCCCTCGGCCTTGTTTGTGCCCGGCGAGCGGACCGGAAAGTTCCGTCTCGGGACTGACCAGCTTTTGACCGCTGCCGACGGAAAAAGCTCAATTTCCTTCGAAGACTTCGCAGTTGCACTCGCCGACGAGATCGAACGGCCGGCCCATATCCGCCAGCGATTCACGGTCGGCTATTAAAGGGGCAGGCGTCCCCAATAACTTTGCCTGTGCAAGGTCTTGGGGAGCCGCCCCCAGGGGGTGGGGCGATATTGTCTGTCACAACCCGCCGCTATATAAGGCGCGCGCGGACGGACAATTTTCCGCCCCGCCTTGCACGTGAAGATGGGCTGGCCTTGGAAAAGTTGAAGAACTATCGACCCTCCGAAAAAGAGCCTTTCATGAACGAGCGCCAGCGCGAATATTTTCGCGCCAAGCTACTGGCGTGGAAGGACGAGATTCTGAGGGAATCAAAGATCACCCTGCAGACTCTCCAGGAAGAGAACGTCAATCATCCGGATCTGGCTGATCGCGCCTCTTCCGAAACCGATCGCGCCATCGAACTGCGCGCCCGCGACCGCCAGCGCAAGTTGATCTCCAAGATCGACGCCGCGCTGCAACGCATTGAGGACAATACCTACGGCTACTGCGAGGAGACCGGCGAGCCGATCTCGCTCAAGCGGCTGGAGGCCCGCCCCATTGCAACGCTGTCGGTGGAAGCGCAGGAACGTCACGAGAAGCGCGAGAAGGTTTATCGCGACGAGTAGGGCAATGCCTGACGTCTGACCGCGAGCGGTCAGCGCGGCAGGTCGCAAACGAGAGAGCCGCCGCTGATGGACAACATTCTTGCGGCCGCACAGACCATCGCTGCTGCCCGCCGCAACCATACGCCGCTGGCCTCGCTTCCGGCTGATGTCGTCCCCGCTGACGAGGCGGAAGGCTATCGCATCCAGCGCGCCGTCCACGATCTCCTGCTGCCGAATACAGGCAGCCTGGTCGGATACAAGATCGGCTGCACCAGCGCGGTGATGCAGGAATATCTCGACATCCCGCATCCCTGCGCCGGCGGCGTGTTTGCCAGGGGCGTTCACGACAGCGGCGCCCGGCTGCGCCACGGCGATTACGTCCGTGTCGGGGTCGAATGCGAGATCGCGGTGCGGCTGGCGCGCAGCCTCGCGCCGTCGGAAGCCCCATTCACCGCGGAGTGGATGATGGAGGCGATCGAGGCCTATCACCCCGCGATCGAGATCGTCGACGACCGCTACGTCAAATGGGAGACGATGGGCGCGCCGACGCTCGTTGCCGATGATTTCTTCGCCGCCGGCTGCGTGCTGGGCAAGGCGGTGCCGCGCACCAAGGCGCCGGACCTGCTCACGGTCAGGGGCCGCGCCATCGTCAACGGCAAGGAGGCCGGGCAGGGCACCGGCGCCGACGTGCTCGGCCATCCGCACAACGCGCTGGCCTGGCTCGCCAATCACCTGGCCGAAGAGGGCAAGGGGCTGCACGCCGGGCAGTTGGTTCTCACGGGCAGCCTGGTCAAGACCATATGGCTCGGGGCGGACGACACCGTGCGGATGGAGCTCGACGGCCTGGGCGCCGTGGAAGCCAAATTCACATGAAGCGACCGTGATGGCTGAGAGCGTTCCGTCGGTTCTCGAATCCGAAGCGCGCGGCGAAATCGCCGACATCTATGCCGATATCCGCAAGGTGCTCGGCACCAGCGTGGTCAACCTGATCTGGCGCAACCTTGCGACCATGCCCGGTGCGCTGGAATGGACATGGTCGACGCTGCGCCCGCTGTATCTCGGCGATGCGCCGTTGCATGCCGAAGCCGTCAGGCAGACGATCGCGCTGCCGGACTGGCCCGGCTTCTCCAACGATACCCTGCTTGCCGCCGGCGTGGACGAGGGCGAATGCGCGCTCATTCGCGGTGTGCTGGACAGCTATCAGCATACCAACGCGCTCGCGCTCGTCGTGCTCTCCGCGTTGCTGGTGCATTACGAGCCTCGCCCGGCCGCTGCGGTGACGGCCGCCGACACCGCGCCAGAACCGCCTGCCATCAGGATCCCGGAATTGCCGCCGATGGATGCGCTCGATCCGGAAGTCGCGGCCCTGGTCGGCGAATTGAATTCCTTCGGTGAAGACGCTGAACCGCAACTGATCGCGAGCATGTACCGGCATCTCGCGTACTGGCCGGCCTATCTGGCGCTGGTGCGAACCATGCTGGCGCCGCTGCAGCATCAAGGCCGGCTCAATGCACTTACGCTTTCAACCCGCTCGCTTGGTTATGCACATGGTGCGATTCTGGCTGCGCGGCTGAAACCGGCGGCCCCGCCAGCCACGCTGAAGGGCGCTCTCACGTCCTGCCGCCTGTTCGTTGAACATCCGATCGCGCGCATGACAGGGCTTTGCGCCCTGATTCGGCGGGCGACACCGGACTGAAACGTCAGCTGTCGGAGCACTTCAGCTCGGACTTGTCCCAGAACGCCTTGATGGCATTGAAGGGCACGGTCAGCCGTTCCCGATTCCCCATCAAGCGAAGCAGCACCTCGAAGCGATCGTCCTTGATGCTCAGCTGCTCGAAATCCTGCTGCAGGATGATGGTCATGTCGTCGGGATATTTCGACTTGAGACCCTGTGACAACTTCACGCCGTCGGCATGGGTGCGAAAGGTAATATTGAGCGGCCGCTGCTCCGAGGCGAGCTTGAGCGTCTCGGCGATCCTGGTGCGCGATGCCGGCTTGGTGCACGATTCGGCACATGCAGGCGCGATCGGAATGAGCACCGCGACGAGGATAGCTATTGCCTCACGAGAGATACTCATAGCCCTCAACTGCGGGACATCCAGTATGCCGCGACCTGCCGTGTCCATCACGCTGTCTCTGGAATACCCGATCGCCTGCCCATGCTGGCGAGTGGTGTCTTGCGCGTCCCCGCGGCTCGCTCAGCCCAGCACCATGCTAAACGGTTCCCTCAAAAAAGAAAGAGGGCGCAGGGGCCGCCGGGCGCTCGCGGCACTCGTAGTCCATGTTTATTAGTGATAACCATACGGTCGTCGTCGGCGGCCGGCCGAGATCGATCGCCCTCCATGCGATGGATCAGAGCTGGGGCGGTGTTATCGCCGCTGGCGCATTCGTGGCTGCTGCCGGCGAATTAATGGTTAATCGAAAACCTTGTCGGCTCGAAGGACCTTCGCTCACTGCAGCAGTAGCAGCGAGTCAGTCCGGGCCACATGATTGCGCGGCAGCGATCTCGTTAACCATCGCAGTAGCCAGGCCACGTGCTGTCGTCCGAGCCCCTCGTGAATGCAGCGAAGCGGCCGGCCTGCGCCGCCGTTATTTGCGCGGGGAAATAACGCGCTGCGGCAAACTTGCGCACCCGGCGTGTACGCCACGTCGCGGATGTATCGACTGACGCCGAGAATCCGGCCGAGCGGCCGGCATGCCGGATCGCGTCACAGGCTGATGACATAGGCGCTCATGGCCAGCAGGATGGCGACGCTCAGCGCGATAATGACGAGGAAGAATTTTCCCATTTCTCTGCCTCCCGCAGACCTCTCAACGCAAAGCGGCAGGAATGGTTCTCCGGCGACGATGGATCAGGTGCTGAGATTTGCGATCGCGACGACCCATGCGAAGGCCCGCCACTGCGGCGGGCCTTCGGAAGTCAGACTTCACCGCGATCAGATCGCGACGCCGTAATAGTCGTTGACGGCGCGGGTTCTGGTCGGATCGCTCCAGTTCCAGGTGTTGTCGTTACGATAATGCGGTGCGTCCTTGAGCTGCGCTTCGGTCACGCCGGTGACGTAGCCGCCGAGCGAGGTATCGTATTTCAGCGATGGCCAGGGCAGCGGATAGTGGTCGTCGCCGATGCCGAGAAAGCCGCCGAAGGACAGCACGGCGTAGGACACCCTGCCGCTCTTCTTGTCGATCATCACGCGCTCGATTGCGCCGATCTTGTTGCGGTCGGCGCCATACACCGCAGTTCCCTCGACCTTGTCGCTGCCGATCAGATTGCCGGTTTCATTTGCTTCCAGAGACATGTTTCCCTCCAGTGGAGTTTGAGAAAGGGAAACGAGAGGCGCGGCGAAAACGTTCCTAAAAGAGCGCTGCGGATTGACGCAGGCGGCAGGTTCCAGCGTTACGTTTTGACCGGAAGGCTTGCGCGCGGCGAAAACGACTGCGGCCCTCGCCAGGGGAGCTGACGAGGGCCGCGTAGAACATCTCCGCCGCGCCTAGGTTCGCGACGAGATGTGGGAGCTCGGAAAAACTAGAAGGGCAGCAGCACGTCCATCACCTGCTGACCATAGCGGGGCTGCTGCACGTCGGTGATCTGGCCGCGGCCGCCATAGGCGATGCGGGCCTGCGCGATCTTGGAGGAGTCGATGGTGTTGTCGCTCTGGATGTCTTCGGGCCGGACGATGCCGGCGACGATCAGTTCGCGGATTTCGAAATTGACGCGGATTTCCTGCTTGCCTTCGACCACGAGATTGCCGTTCGGCAGCACCTGCGTCACAACGGCGGCGACGTTGGTCTGCAGCGCTTCCTGGCGGTTGACCGAGCCCTTGCCGTCGCTCGACGACGTCGAGTCCGTGGTCAGGATCTTGCCGGGCAGGATCTTGTTTGCCTGCGTGACGGTGCTCGATCCGATGAAATCGGTGATGCCTGAATCTTCCTTGCTGGAGCGGCTGCGCTGGGTCTCGTTGGAGAGGTTGGCCTTGTCGGTGATGTTGACGGTCACGGTCAAGAGATCGCCGATGCGGGCGGCACGCTGGTCCTTGAAGAAGGCACGGCTGCCGTTCCGCCACAGCGAGTTGGCGTTGTAGGAAGCCTGCTCCGGCTTCGGCATCGGCATCTGCACCGGCTTGTAGCCGGGCTGCGTGGTCGGATTCTCGATCTCGGTCAGCTTCGGCTTTTCGCCGATCTGCGACAGGCGATCGATCGAGGAGCAACCGCTCGCGAGCGCGGCCAGCGACAGCAAGGCGCCGGTAAGAACGATGCGGTTGGAACGGAGAACTGACATTTACATTACTCGGCTTTTGGAGCGACTGGCGAACTGACGGTGGCGACGGCGATCGACGCGGGTTGCGCCGTGCCGAGCGAGGAGGTGGTCTCGCTGGTCGGCGGCAGGCGGGACGCCGGCGGTGCGATCGAGACCTGGCCGCGGCCGATCACGGTGCCGGTCACGGTGCGCTTCGACTGCAGGTTCATGACGCTGACGGCGTCGCCTTCGGTGCCGTTGTCGAGCGCCTTGCCGCGCATGGTGAGGTAGATTCCGGGCGCCTCGTAGATCAACGTGACGTTCTGGTCGCGCTGCACCAGATCGGGCTTGGCGAGATCGGCGGTCCTGATCGCCTGGCCGGCGCGGAGTTGGCGGCGGGCCTGCATGCCGACGGCACGGTCGCGCAAAGCGGCATCGGTGCCGACCTCCGCTTTCGGGCGGCGCTCGACCACCACGTCGGACGATTTCAGGATCTCGTTGCGCTCGACATTGCGCGCCAGCACCGCGGCCTCGACGGTTTCGATCGCCGTTCCGGTGAAGCGCAGCTTGGCGGCGGCGCCGCCGTTGTCGTTGGCAATTTCGAGGGTGACATCGAAACGGCCGTTGCGGTTGTCGTAACGCACGATGGTGGGCTGCATGGCGCCGCTGAAGCCGGCGTCCAGCCTGACGTCGCCGGGGTCGCGGTCGAAGGTCAGCGACAGGTTGGCGGCATCGCCAAGGCCGTTGCGGCGCTCCAGCGCATGCGCGACCTGCGTCTCGATGTCCTTGCCTCCGAGCGCGCGGGCGAGACGCGTGACCGAAATTTCCTTGAGGTCCCGGGTGTCGACGCCGATCACATGATGGACGCGAAGGGTGCTCAGCACCTGCGCCACCGGCAGCGTGCCCGTGGTGCCGAGGTCCGGCGCGCGATAGATCGCGATCTGCGCGGCGCTGCCGGCATTGTCGATGACGTCGCCGATCCGCACCAGGTCGCCGGACACCTGCACATTGGCGCGGAGCACGGGGGCGGCGATGGCGCTGCGGTTTGCAAAGCTGTCGTTCGCAAAACTGTCCTGGGTCTGCGCGAGCGCGGTTATGCCAGATGCGGCGGTGAGGGCGACGGCCAGGAGGAGGGCTCGGGCGATCATGATCAGGGCTCAGCGGAACATGTTGGAGGTGGATTGCAGCATCTGGTCGGCTGCGCTGACGACCTTGGCGTTCATCTCATAGGCGCGCTGGGCGGCGATCAGGTCGGAGATTTCGGTCACCACCTCGACATTGGCCTGTTCGAGGTTGCCCTGCTGCATGTCGCCGAAGCCGTCGGTGTTGGCGACGCCGTCCTGCGGCGTGCCGGAGGCCGGGGTGTCCGTGAACAGGTTGTCGCCGATCGGGTTGAGGCCGGCCTTGTTGATGAAGCGCGTCAGGCCGATCTGGCCGACCAGCGTCGGCGTGGTCGAGCCCGGCAGCATCACCGTGACCTGGCCCTGCGCGTTGATGGTGATCTGCGAGGAGTTTTGCGGGATCGTGATCGTCGGCTGCACCGGGTTGCCCTGCGCGGTGACGACGCGGCCCTGCGCGTCCATCATGAACGAGCCGTCGCGGGTATAGGCAAAGGTGCCGTCGGGCACCTGGATCTTGAAGTAGCCTTCGCCGCGGATCGCGACGTCGAGATCGTTGCCGGTCGGCGACAGCGTGCCCTGGCCCATCAGGCGCGGCGTGCCGACGGTCTTGACGCCGCCACCGATGTCGACGCCGACGGGCAGGATGGTGCCCTGATCGGAAGCCTGCGCGCCGACGCGGCGGACATGGTCGTAGATCAGGTCCTGGAACGCCGCGCGCTGCTTCTTGTAGCCGGTGGTGCGCATGTTGGCGATGTTGTTGGAGATCACCTGAACGTTGAGTTCCTGTGCCGCCATGCCGGTCGCTGCTGTGTAAAGGGCGCGCATCGATCTATTCCTTGAGCGTTATGCCGGAACGTCGGCGAGTTTCTCGACTGCAGTTCGGTGCAGGTCATGCTGCTGTTGCAGCATCGCCGAGATCTGCGTGTAGGTGCGCGTGATCTCGATCATGCGGCTCATTTCGTGGACGGAATTGACGTTCGACTTCTCGATGTAACCCTGGTTCACCCGCGAGGTGGTGTCGGGCTGGGGTGCGATGCCCTGGCCGGCGGAGTAGAGGTTGCCGCCTTCCTTCACGAGCTTCTGCGGCTCGGCGAACGAGACCAGCCGCAGCTTGCCGCGAACCGAGTCGGTGCGGCCGGATCCCTCGACGACGGTGATGTTGCCGTCGGCGGCGATGTTGATCGCCTTGTCGGTCGGCTGGAACACGATCGGGCCGGAGGTGCCCAGCACCGGATCGCCGCTCGCGGTCACGAGCTGGCCCTGGTTGTTGATCTGCAGCCCGCCATCGCGGGTGTAGCGCTCGCCGGCGGCGGTCTGCACCGTCAGGAAGGCCTTGCCGTCGATTGCGATATCGAGCGGGTTCTTGGTCTGCTCGCTCGGGCCGGCCGCGAAATCGTGGAAGGTGGCGCGGTCATGCACGAACGAGACGCGGCGGTCGGCGCGCACGAAATTGTCTTCATGCGCCGGTGAGCGCAGATATTCCTCGAACAGCGACCTGTCGGCCTTGAAGCCGGTCGTGTTGATGTTGGCGACGTTGTTGGCGACGACATCCATCTGCCGTTCCAGCGTCATCTGCCGCGATAGTCCGACGAGAAGCATGTTCTCCATCGGTGGATCTCCCCTTTGATCGACCCGAAAACTGGCTCTCCCAAGCCGGTGGTCCGGATCTGTCGCAAACCTTTGGGCTCTCCCAAGCCGCCAGGTCACGCCGTCTTCTCAGCGAAAGCCGTGCCAAGTCGGGAAGGTTTGGTTTTTTAAGGGGTTAGGCGTTTTTCGGGTTCTGCGGAGGGCGGCAGAAAGGTCTTGTTGACCATGTTTGCCCGGCAGATTTTTCCTACTTGGGCGCCAATGGAAAGGTTCCGTTAACCATTATTACCCTAGCGTTGCACCTATGGAGAGCGCGTGTGCGCTGGCGGCTTTTGTTTCGCGTTGTGGGGGCTTCGTTTACCCAGGCTGGTGGCAACCGCGTTCGTTTTCGTAAATCGAAGCGGGCGGGGCAATGGCTGAGAACGAGCAGGCGGAAGGCGCAGACGGCGCAGAAGCCGGACCGTCGAAAAAGGGCAAGCTCAAGCTGATCATTGCGGTCGCCGGATTCGTCGTCATCCTTGGCGCCGGTGCCGGCTGGTTCTTCCTGATGCGCGGCCATGGCGAGGAAAAGCACGCCGAGGCGCCGCCGCCGAAGCCGCCGTCCTACGTCGAAGTGCCCGACATGATGGTCAACCTGGTCGGCGCCCCCGGCGAGCGCGTGCAATATCTCCGCGTCAAGGTCGTGCTCGAAATCAAGGACGAGAAGCAGGTCGAGGGCATCAAGCCGAACCTGCCGCGCGTCACCGACCTGTTCCAGACCTACCTGCGCGAACTGCGCCCCTCCGACATCAACGGTTCGGCCGGGTTGTTCCGGCTGAAGGAAGAGCTGACCAAGCGGGTCAATTCAGCGGTGGCGCCGCAGCAGGTGAGCGCCGTGCTGTTCAAAGAAATCATGGTTCAGTGACGGGACGGGTTTAGGATCATGGCCGGCAACGACCAGATGGACCAGGATGCGATAGCCGCCCAATGGGAGGCATCGCTCGATTCCGAAGATCCCGCGGCGGCGGCGGAAGAAGCTGCCGCCAATGAACTTTCCGAGAGCATGGCGCTGCAATGGGCGGCCATGGTCGAGGACGGCGGCCGCGAGTTCGGCAACAAGAATTCCGGCGAACGGGTCCTGTCGCAGGAAGAAATCGACAACCTGCTCGGCTTCACCGTCGGCGACGTCAATCTCGACGACCATTCCGGCATTCGCGCCATCATCGATTCGGCGATGGTGTCCTACGAGCGTCTGCCGATGCTCGAAATCGTGTTCGACCGCCTGGTGCGGCTGATGACCACGAGCCTGCGCAACTTCACCTCCGACAACGTCGAAGTCTCGCTCGACCGCATCACCTCGGTCCGCTTCGGCGATTACATGAATTCGATTCCGCTGCCGGCCGTGCTCAGCGTGTTCAAGGCCGAGGAGTGGGAAAACTTCGGCCTGGCGACGGTCGATTCCAGCCTGATCTATTCGATCATCGACGTGCTGCTCGGCGGCCGGCGCGGCCAGACCTCGCTGCGCATCGAGGGCCGGCCCTACACCACGATCGAGACCAACCTGGTCAAGCGGCTGGTCGAGGTGGTGCTGGCCGATGCCGAGCAGGCGTTCCGGCCGCTGTCGCCGGTGACTTTCTCGATCGACCGCCTGGAGACCAATCCGCGCTTTGCCGCGATCTCGCGGCCCGCCAATGCCGCGATCCTGGTGCGGCTGCGCATCGACATGGAAGACCGCGGCGGCAATATCGAATTGCTGCTGCCCTATGCGACCATCGAGCCGATCCGCCCGGTTCTGCTCCAGATGTTCATGGGCGAAAAGTTCGGCCGCGATCCGATCTGGGAAGGGCATTTCGCGACCGAAGTGGCCCAGGCCGAGATTTCGGTCGATGCCGTGCTGTACGAGGCCGACATTCCGCTCAAGCAGCTGATGAAGCTGAAGGTCGGCGACACCCTGCCTTTGGAGATGCGTCCCGACGCGCTGGTTTCGGTCCGCTGCGGCGACGTCACGCTGACCGAAGGACGGATGGGCCGGGTCGGCGACCGCGTCGCGATCCGCGTCACCAAGCAGTTGCGCAAGCCGAATACGACCTTCGCGATGTTCGAGAAGGCCGATGAACAGACCAAGTTGATGGAGGCACAATGAGTCATTCCCTTGGCATTGTAATCGAGAGTCTGGTGGCGGTTCTGCTGATGCTCACGATCGGCTATTGCATGCTGCTCAACAAGCGGCTGCAGCGGCTGAAGGCGGACGAGCACTCGCTGAAGGCCACGATCGCCGAACTGATCACCGCAACCGAGATCGCCGAACGGGCGATCGGCGGCCTCAAGCACACCGTGCGCGACGTCAACGAGAATCTCGGCAGCCAGCTCACGGCGGCAACGCAGATGGCCGGGCACCTGAAGAACATGCTCGCCGAAGGCGATGGCGTCATTAGGCGCCTCTCCAAGATCGCGATCGCGGCGCGGCCCTCGCAGGAGGCCGAACCCGTAGCAGCCGCGGCCCCCGTGGCGGCACCCAGGGTTTCTTCCGCCAAGGCGGTCGCCGCGGCGGCTGAAGCCTTCTCCGAACGCAGAAGGGCCAGTGGCCTCGCCGCATGAAATCGCTTCGCGACATCCGTGTCATTCCGGTCGTGCTGGTCGCGATCTTCGGCCTCGCTGTGCTGAAGGTCGCCGGCCTCGTGATCGATGGCGGATACGTGTTCGATTATCAGATCAGCGCGCCTCCCAAGCGCTCCTGGGCGCAGGAGAATCTGGGGTACCCCGGCGGCGCCAAGCCTAATTCCGTCAAGTCCGATCCCGTCGACATCACGGGGTCGGTCAAGAAGGAAGAAGCGCCGAAGCCGGCCGCGCCCGCCACCGAGGCGCCGAAGCCTGAAGGCGTCGTGGTGTTTCCCGAACAGAACCCGCAAGCGGTGTCGCCGTCGGAGCGCGCCATCCTGGAACGGCTGCAGGCGCGGCGCCAGGAACTGGAGCAGCGCGCGCGTGAAATCGAAATTCGCGAAAGCCTGTTGAAATCCGCCGAGAAGCGCATCGAGGGCCGCGTCGAGGAAATGAAGGCGACCGAAACGCGGATCTCGACCGCGACCGGACAGAAGGCCGAACAGGACGCCGCCCGATTCAAGGGCATCATCACGATGTATGAGGGCATGAAGCCGAAGGACGCCGCCAAGGTGTTCGACCGGCTGGAAATGAACGTGCTCTATGAGATCGCATCGCAGATCGCGCCGCGGAAGATGTCGGACATTCTGGGCCTGATGCAGCCGGAAGCCGCCGAGCGGTTGACGGTCGAACTGGCCCGCCGCGCCAGCGGCGACAAATCCGCGCCGATGGCCGAGCTGCCGAAAATCGAAGGCAAGATCCTGCAGCCCAGGCCCAATTGAGCCAAGCCGAATGAACCAGGCCGAATTGAGCCTGGCCCACCGACGCGCGTCAGAACCTGCGCGGTCCCGATGACACGAACGAGCGATGGGCTACCGAAAGGGCGCCGCGCTCGTTGGTTTCGAGCGCGACTTTCTGCGCCAGCATGACATCGCCCGCGACGAGGTCGCCATCCGGAACGAAGCACCATTTGCAGACATGGTGCCCCGTGCTGTTGAGTTCCTCGATATTCGTCTGCGTGCCGTGATGGATCCGATAGCGCGTTCCGGTGTCGCTGCCGATGACGTCGAAATATCTGAAGCGCTCATAGCTGGCGCGTTGCTTCGGCGAGAGCCAGCTCTTCAGCAGCGCCTGCGCCCGTGCCTCGGTCTCAAAGCGGAACGATCTGCTGCTCGAGCTGGACCGCGCCACCACCAGCGAAAGCGCCGATAGCAGCAGGGTGCCAAGCAAGGCCAGGATGAACGAGCATATCGCGAGTGCGATCTGCTGGGTCACGGTCGTCAGCCACCGACGAGGCGCGGATAAAACAGCGTTTCCTCTGCCGTCGGGTCGAAGGAGCGGATAACCCGTTGCTCGCCGGGCCCCGATCGCACCGCCGCCGTAAAGCCTGCGCCGGTCAATTCCTTGAACCGCCGCTCGGCCTTTTCGACCTCCATGCGATCATGGATGTCGAAGCTATGACGGGTGTCGCCGGTACGATCCATCACGATCTGGGTTGCCATTTTCACGCACTCCGAATTGGCTGCCTGAGGCAGGTTTGCGGACCCGGGGGCGCTGGTTGATCGACTGCCGGCGCTTAGCCCGGGTCTATGATCTTCCTAAAACGGGACGACGGATGTTGGTTCCATTCAACTGGCGAGAATGATTCTGATCCTGCCTCATGGCGACACGATGGCAATTGCGGCAGCCGCGAAGCGGAGGCTGGATAGTCCCGGAAGAGTGCGTATTTCGGCCGATCGGTGGCGGGAATGCCGGCTTGCGGCGGCCGCGGGCGCCAATCGTGCCGTCCAGCGAAATCAATAAGTTGGCGTTAACAAAACCTTAAGTCGGTCAATCCAAGATTCAAACCCGCAGGCGAGAGAACGTCGCCGCAGAACGCATTGAGGCCGCGAGATTTCCTGGATGGGGCAACGGGCTGCCGCTGGAACTGGGTCGCTGGGCCGTGCTTTGGCACGGGCGGCCCGGCTTTGCCTTGACCTTACCCTTGGCCGGCCGCTTGCCTTGGTCCTGCTGATCGCCGGCCTGGCGCTTTCGCAGCCTTGCCGGGCCGACGATCCGGTCCGCGGGGAGGCGACGTTTACGGCGGGCGGCGGCTTTGCGCGGCTGGTGCTGAAACTGGCCGAGGACGTCGAATCCGAGGTTATGACCGCCGGTTCGATCATCATCATCCGCTTCAAGCGCCCGGTGGATATTCCGGTCGACAAATTGTCGGATGCCGTCCCGGATTATGTCGGCTCGGCGCGGCGCGATCCCGACGGTACCGCGATCCGCCTGTCGCTGGCGCGCCGCGCAACCGTCAACACCATGACCGCGGGCGAGCGGATCTTCATCGACTTCCTGCCCGATAGCTGGACCGGTCCGCCACCGCCGCTGCCCTCAGCGGTCGTGCGTGAACTCGCCGAGCGGGCGCGCGCCGCCGAACGCGCGCTTCGCGCCCAGCTTGCGGTCGCTTCCGCCAAGAAGAAGCCGCCGGTGCGGGTCCGCGCCTCGGTGCAGCCGACCTTCGTGCGCTTCGTGTTCGAGATGCCCGACGGCGTCAACGTCTCGTCGGTCCTGAACGAGCAGAAGCTGACGCTGCAGTTCAACAGTGTGCTCAACTTCGACCTGGCCGACGCCAAGGTGGCGGCGCCGCCGAACGTCGCCTCGATCAGCCAGCGGGCCGACATCGATTCTTCCGCCGTCGACATCCTGCTGATCGGCGAGGTCGACGTGCATTCTTTCCGCGAGGAAAAGAACTACGTGATCGACGTCGCCTTCCAGCAGGCGGACAAGCCCGCCGCTCTGGCCGAGGCGGAGGCTGCGCCGAAGCCGACGGCACCGGCCAAGCCGGGACCTGCCTCGAAGATTTCGCGCGACAAACAGTTGAAGGAATCGCCGCCGCCGCAACAGCCGGCGGAGATCCCGCCCGTCACCTCGGAGACGATCGCCGAACAGGCCAGGATCGAGATCAAGCCCGTGCCGGTCGCCGAGGCGCCGGCCGCGGCCGCAGCGCCTGCCGCCGAAAAGGCGGCGCCAGCCGATAACAACGCGGCTCCGGCGGGCGAGAAGATGGCGGCCGTGCCGGAAAAACCACCGGCGCCGGCCGACGCGGCGAAGGCCGTGCCGGCGGCCCAACAGGTCCCGGCCGCGGCAGTTGAGGCGCCGAAGCCTGCGGCACCCAAGCAGGCCGCAACGCCGGTCGAGCCGCCGAAGCAGCCAGCCCCGGCCGCGTCGAATCCATCCTCCGAAAGCGGTGCCAAGACGACCAACGCCAAGGCCGCCACGGTCGAGGCGAGGCGCGACAGTGACGGGCTGCGCGTGACCTTCAGCTTCGCCGCGCCGACCCCGGCCGCGCTGTTCCGCCGTGCCGATACGGTGTGGCTGGTGTTCGACGATGCCAAGCCGGTCGATATCGAACCGATCCGGACCAAGGGCGGCGCCATCGTTGGCGATGTCAGCCGCCTGCCGCTGGAAAAGGGCCAGGCCATCCGCATCCGGCTCAACCGGCCGCAGATCCCCTCGCTCGAAAGCGAAGGCCGCGCCAACGGCACCGAGTGGACGCTGACCTTTGCCGACCGCGGGCAAGCGATGCCGCTGCCGCTGACCGTGCTGCGGAACATCGCCGATCCCGCGCTCGCCAGCGTCACCGTGCCGCTCGCCAATCCCGGCGCGATACACCGGCTGGTCGATCCCGACGCCGGCGATACGCTGCTGGTCGTCACCGCGCCGCCGCCGACCCGCGGCCTCATCAAGCGGCAGGATTTCGTCGAATTGTCGCTGCTGGAATCGGTGCATGGCGTGGCGGTGCATCCGAATTCCGACGACGTCAGCGCCGAGGTCGGCTCCGACAAGGTCATGCTCGGCCGGCCCGGCGGATTGACGCTGTCGTCCGCCGACGTCGCTGCCGAACGCGCCACTGCGGCGGTGCGACCGCTGTTCGACGCCAATGAATGGCGCAAGAACCGGGAAGAGAAGTTTCTTCCCCGGCTGGATGCCTTGATCAAGGCCGCGGCCGTGGCGGGACCCGAGCTGAAGGCCCAGGCCCGTCTCGACCTTGCCAATTTCTACATGTCGCGCGGGATGTATCAGGAGGCGAGGGGGGTGACCAACCTCATCCTCTCCGACAGCAGCCAGGGCAACGAGGATTCCGCCGTGCTCATGGTGCATGCGGTGGCCAGCATCCTGATCGGCCATCCCGAGCGGGCGCTGAAGGTTCTTGCCGATCCGGCGATCGGCAATGGCTACGATTCCCAGCTGTGGAAGGGGTTCGCCTTTGCCCGCCAGGAAAAATGGGCGGACGCGCGTGAAAAGTTCAAGAACGCCGAATTCTCGATTGCCGCGCTGCCGCTGGAACTGCAGCGGGTCGTCACGGCCGACGCGATGCGGGCCTCGCTCGAGGTAAAGGATTATGGCGGCGCTTCGCGGCGGCGCAGCGAGCTCGAGGTGATCGGCATCCCCGCCGAGATGAAGCCGGAGATCGCGGTGCTGCGCGGGCGTCTGGCCGAAGCGCTCGGACACGACAAGGACGCGCTCGATGCCTACAGGTTCGCCGCCCAGTCCGCCGACCGGCAGGCGTCGTCGGAGGCGAAGCTGCTGCTGGCGCTGCTGCGGCACAAGCGCGGCGAGCTCGGCCAGCCCGAGCTGATGAGCGAGCTGGAGGCATTGTCGGTGATCTGGCGCGGCGATGTGATCGAGCTGAAGGTGCTGAACCGGCTGACCCAGCTCTACGCTGAAAATGGCCGCTATGCCGACGCGCTGTCCGCCGCCAAGACCGCCACCAAGCTGCAGCCCAATTCCGAACTGTCGCGGCAGGCCCAGGATGCCGCGTCCGCGCTGTTCACGGAACTCTATCTCGGCCCGAAGGGCGACGACCTGAAGCCGGTCGACGCGCTCGCCATGTTCTACGAGTACCGCGAATTGACGCCGATCGGCCGGCGCGGCGACGAGATGATCCGGCGCCTGGCGGACCGGCTCGCCTCGATCGACCTGCTCGACCAGGCGGCTGAGCTGCTGCAGTATCAGGTCGACAAACGCCTGGAGGGCGCCGCGCGTGCGCAGGTGGCCGCGCGCCTTGCCATGGTCTATTTGACCGCCCGCAAGCCTGACCGGGCGATCACCGCCCTGCGCCTGACCCGGATCGCCGATCTTTCCGGGGAACTGCGGCAACAGCGGCTGCTGCTGGAGGGGCGCGCCCAGAGCGATGTCGGCCGCCACGATCTTGCGCTCGATATCATCTCCAATATCACCGGCCGCGAGGCGATCCGGCTGCGTTCCGACATCTATTGGGCGTCGCGGCAGTGGCGGGAGGCGTCCGAGCAGATCGAACTGTACTACGGCGACCGCTGGCGGGATTTCAGACCGCTCAATGCCGCCGAGAAGAGCGACGTGCTCCGCGCCGTGGTTGGCTATGCGCTGGCCGAGGATGCGATCGGCCTGGCCCGCTTCCGGGAGAAATACGCGCCCCTGATGACCGGCGAGGCCGACCGGCTGGCGTTCGATACCGCCAGCAAGCCAGCCGCGTCCAACAGCGCCGAATTCTCGGAGATCGCCAAGATGGCGGCCAGCGTCGACACGCTCGACGGCTTCATCCGCGAAATGAAGATCCGCTTCCCGGAGGGCGCCAGCGCCCGCGCGCCGCTGTCCGAGCCGGTCCACACCGGCGCGTTGCCGGCGATTACCGGGGTCAGAAAGATCGATCTGACGAAACGGGCGAGATAGCGGATTCGGCCGCAGGTTCGGCCAACTTTTGACGAGTTGACGCAGTAGGGAGAACGTCAGCGCCTGCCTTGGCGCTGAAGCGCAACCGTCTCAAGCTCGCCGTCCAATGCCGCTGACCCGGGACCGAATCATAGGACACGACAACGAACGCCTCGCGTTCAGGTTCACCATGCTGAGCAACGCCGACACCGTCGAGTGCCAGATCAGCGATGCCGCCCTGGACGAACTCGGCGGCGTGAAGGGTACCGAGAGCATGGCGAGGCAGGCGCAGTTTCTCTCGCTGCGGGACGCCGTCGAAGGCATCGCATCCGAGCTGTTCGACAAAGGGCCGTGTTTCAAAGGCCAGATCGTCAGGATATTTACAAAGCACATCCAAAAGTCGCCGCCGCCATTGGCCGATCCGATCCCGGCCGGTCCGGGGCCCGATTTGGACAACACCGCCCCGCTGCGGGTCATCGCCGAAACGAGGCCGGCAAGCGCGGCGCAATAGGCGCGCCGCGCTCGGGTATTCAGCTTCCAGGCTTGCGGCCCGCGTCCGTATCACGGACCGGGAGAGACCCAGGCGGTTGAGATCGTTCCTTTCGAGTCCAGCGCGATCCGCCAATGTGACGCGCCGTTTTCGTGCCTGACGCTGTAGACATCCTCACCGCGGGTGCCCACACCCAGAAATCTGACGGACTGAACCGCGCGCAGTTCGGCAAGGCCGGGCTGCAGTTTCGGCAATTGCTGACGGGTGGCTTCGGCAAGCGCGGCGCTCATTTCGTCATAGTTGGGCGCGCCGCTGACGATCCCCTCGATGAGCCGGCGAAGGGCTGCCTCCGTTCCCGGGCTTGCGGTCTGGCTTTTCACCTTCTCTGCCAGCCTGTTTGCAATCTGCTGCGCCGTTGCCGCATCAACCCGCTGCATTGGAAAATGCCCACCGGCTTGATGCAGGATGACGGACGTCGCCGATCCCCGTTCGCCCTGGACGAACGTGATTTGTGCATCGACGGCGTCAGCGAAGAATTCGGTTGGGCTCTGCGCAAAGAACGCGAGGCGTTGCTGCCCTGTCAGTTGGGTGAGCAGATGATCCGCCTCGCGCGTGACGGTGAAAACGCCGTTGTCGTCGAGTTGATAGAAACCGGCATAGCCGTCGAGAATGGCTTCATCCACGGCGATCTTCTGACGTGCGGGCTGGCCGGTGGGGCCGGGCGGCGGCGGTTCTGCGGGTAATTCAGCCTGTCCATTGCCGGACTGAATTCTCGCGGCAAGCGCGTTCCAGTCCCGACAGCCAAGGATTTTGGCAATCAGCTCCAGTGCTTCGCTGTGGGTGAGGGAAACGGATTTGGCGCTCAGCGCTTCACGTAGCGTCTGCGCCATGGCTTTTGCATCGCGGAAATCGCGCATGGGACGATCCTCTGCATCGACGAACGGAAATACGTCAGGGGCTTGCGTTGCTGACCCGTTCGCTCGGGCATGAGGAAAGCCTAAGGCGCGGCTTGATACGTTCGCCATACCCCGGAAGTGGGGCGCAAGCAGCGGGTCGTATCCACCCGTCCAATATTTGCGCCTGACATAGCGGGCTTGTCAATTGCAATGGCCGTCGGATCAACGCGTCGTGCGCGGCGAGATGGCGCATCGTTCTGCTACCCCTCGACAGATGCGCCCCAAAGCGGCAACCTCAGGCCAAACAAACTGCCGGAGGATGTCGCCGCGATGAGCAAGCCTGCCAAAACCGAAGCCGAACTCATCGCGATGGCCCGGGCCGAGCTGAAGGTCCACCTCGAATGTCCTGATGGCATCGAGATATCGGTGATCCGCGACGGCGATAGTTGGGAATTCCGCGCCAAGGCCGAGGAGGCCACGATCGCCAAGCCAGGCTATCCCGAATGCGTCGCCATGCTGGTCCAGATCGGCGACCACCTCAGCAAGCAGTATGGTTTCAAGGAGTGAGGGGCAGTTGCGGGCGCGAACGTCGCGTGATCTGCAAAGACCTGTTCACACCGTGAATATCCTTCCCGGGTTCAGAATATTCTTCGGGTCCAGCGCGCGCTTCAGCGTGCGCATGGTTTCGATTTCCTCTTCGGTGCGACTCATTTTCAAGTAAGGCCGCCGCGATATGCCGATGCCGTGTTCGGCCGAGATCGAGCCGCCGAATTCGCCCGTGAGGTCGTAGACCAGCTTCTCGAACTCGTCGTGCTTGTCAGGCGTATGTTCGTGATACACGCTGGGATGCAAATTGCCGTCGCCGACATGTCCCATCACGATGGTGAAGGCTCGCGGGTCGATCGCCTTGACGCGTGCATCAAGCGTGTCGGCATATTCCTCCATCCTGTCGATGGCCACACTGATGTCGAACCCCATCCGTGCCGTGAATGGAAAGCTGCGACCGAGTTCGACGCTGGAATCGCGGATGCGCCAGATCGCGGCCACGGACGCGTTCGAGGTCGAAAGCGTGGCGTCGAGTATCACACCCTCGTCCAGCGCCACCTCCAGCATTTTCTCGAGGTCGTCCCGCATGCGTTCAGCGTTGCTTCCGGAGGCCTCCAGCAGCACATAGAAGGGATGGTGGGTCGGCAGCGGGCCAACCACGCCCTTCACGCGCTCGACGGTCTCGCGGTAGTAGGCATTCCACATCGCCTCGAAGGCGGTCAGGTCGCCGCCGAGCGATTTTCGCGCCAGCTTCAGGAAGGCCATGACCTGGCCGAACGAGGGCAGGGCGCACAGCGCCACCTGCCGCTCCGCCGGCGCCGGAAACACGCGCAGCGCCGCGCGCGTGACGACCCCGAGGGTGCCCTCGCTGCCGATGAAGAGGTGCTTCAGGTCGATGCCGGTGTTGTTCTTGATGTACTTGCGCAGACCCTTGAGCACGGTGCCGTCGGCCGTGACGACTTCGAGGCCGAGGATCAGGTCGCGCGTCATGCCGTAGCGGATGACGCGGTTGCCGCCGGCATTGGTCGAGATGTTGCCGCCGATGGTGCAGCTGCCGCGCGCGCCGAGGTCGAGCGGAAACATCAGCCCGTCCTGCTCGACCCGTTCCTGGAGCTTTTGCAGCGGCGTACCGGCCTGCACGATGGCGACGCCGCCGGACGCATCGACCTCTTCGACGTTGTTCATGCGTTCCATCGACAGCACGATTTCGTCGGCATTCGGCAGCGCGCCGCGCACCAGACCGGTCATGCCGCCCTGCGTCGTAACAGGGACGCCCTCGCGATGGCAGAGCCGCAGCAGGGCCGAGACGTCCGCCGTCGTCTTCGGCCGGACCACCGCGCGCGGCTTCGGCGCCGGCTTGCCGGCGGGATCGTGATGATAGCGCGCGTCGATATCGTCGCCGGATAGGACCGCGCCGCTGCCCAGTGCGTTGCGCAGTTCGTCAATGAAGCCCTCGGACATGCCCCTGCCTCTTCTTTATGAGAAATTTGGCCGAAGCTATACATGCGGCAAGGCCGCGATGAAACCCGGCCGGACGCAGAGCCCATCGCGTTTTTTGAGAGCGCTCTACCTTGCCTGCTGCCGAGGCCGCCGCGTCGATGCCGGGCGGCGGCGAACCGATTCTTCCAGCCGGTCCGGTTCGACCGAGGTGATCTGGTTGCAGGCGTCGCACTTGTAGACGTAGACGAGCGGGCGCAATCCGATTCGGGGCAGTTTGCCGATCCTGACCGTGCCTATTCCGCAAATTTCGCAGCGCGGCGGCAGGGCGGATTCTGAATGCGGTACGGGCATGTCGAACAATCGCTGAAGCAACAAAACTACGTCAGCGAAGCTGGTCCTCGATTGCAACTTAATCGTGGAGATCGAGTCCGTAAGAATACTAGGTTTTCCCGGTTATTTCGCCACTCGCATCCATCTTTTGCCACCAAATCGACCCTGGCCGGGCATCCAAACAACATACTGCGGAGTGCAAACTCGCAACGCCAGCGCGTGGTCATGGGGAAGCTCCACCGGATCGAGTCCGGATGGATTGCAATTTGCAGGGCGTGCAGAATGTCTTCCGGCAACGGTCACGACACATCGATGCGGATGGCGCCAGCGGCATCGGATGCCTCGGCGTCCCGTTCATCACCCGCTGATAGATTCAATATTGATCGCGAAGGGCCGGCGAAACGCGCTCTAACACTCTGGGCGCTGCAACAGCAATTTCAAAAGCTCAACGATTATTACGACAGGGCGGCTGCAGAAATCCGCGCTTCGCTCCAGCGGGCACCGTCGCGCTGATGCGCGATCCGTGGCAGGGAGAGACCCGGATTCTTCCGGTATTCGCGTTTGCGGCAGATCAAGGCGGGCCGGCCGGCTTGCTCTAAGGTGATCCCCGTACCGAGCAGCCCCTTGTTCCGGATGGGGCAGTTCCGGTTACGAGGCCCGGACTCCCGAAGCAAAAATAGCGGTTCGAAGAACCGTCATTTTGCTCAGGGTACGGGCCTCGCTGTTTTTTGAGCGAAAGCGAAGCATCACGGGGACGTCGCTTCGGCATCGCCTCACTTCTTGTCGATCTTCGTGACGGCTTCGGCCCGGTCGATCTTCGTAATGGTCTTGGTCCCGGCGGCGTCGCTTACGGCGAAGCTGACCCTGTCGCCGGCGTGCAAGGCATTCAGCCGCGCACCATCCTGGATCTTGAATTCCTCCGCCGCCGCACCGGTGTTGGCCCCGACCGTGCCTTCCGGCACGTCCTTGATCGTGATGGTGCCGCTGATCCGGTCTATTCTGGTCACCATTCCGGTTCGCATCTGCTGGGCGAGAGCCGACGTACCGGCGATGCTGAGGGCTGCCGTGGCAGCTATGATTATCCCTGCGATTTTCATGGAATACTCTCCGGCTTAAGAGCGTCTGCGATAAGCCGCGATTGCGGCATTAGTTCCACGGCGAGCGGAACTGCGGCTGATTCTTTGATAGAATCTCGATCAAGGATGGCTTGTCGCGCACAGGGCGCCCGGCTTCGCGAGATAAGAGGCGAGGGTGAAACGGCTCTGCTCCGATACAACCGGAGCGGACGCGCCTCTAGGCCGCGCCGGCCTCGGGCTCGAGCTCGGTTTCCGTCACCGTGCGGTTGCGGCCGAGCCGCTTGGCTTGATAGAGCCCGCGGTCGCAGCGCTCGATCATGGCTTCCGCGGATTCGGCGAGGCGGAATTGCGCCACCCCGATCGAAACCGTGATGCTGCCGATTTCCTTGCCGGTCGCCCGGCGGGTCAGCTTGGCTTCGGCAATGCGGCGGCGAATGCGCTCGGCCACCGACGTACAGGCTTCGAGATCGGCGCCGGGAAGCACCGCGATCAATTCCTCGCCGCCGTAGCGGGCCGCCAGATCGACTTCGCGAACGCCTTCCTGCAGGACCTTGGCCACCAGCCGCAGCACCTGGTCGCCAACCTGATGGCCGTAATCGTCGTTGAACTTCTTGAAGTGATCGATGTCGATCAGGAAGACGCTGAGTGCCTCGTCCTTTTCCATCGCCGCGATCTGGGCGAGACGGAGGAACTCGTCCATGGAGTGCCGGTTGGCGAGCCCGGTCAGTGCATCGGTATTGGAGCGCTGCTCGGCCGCCTTCAGCGAGTCGCGGATGCTGTCCAGTTCCTCCGAGGTGGCGGCGAAATTTGCCTCCAGCTTGGCGGCCCGGGATGTCGCCTTTGACAATTCGTCAACCAGCTTTGCAATGATTGTCCGGGGATCGCTGCCAACCTCGGCTTCGGAAGACACTTCGCCGAGCGCCTTGATGTGGCTCTGGTTGTCGGTGACGGCGGTATTGAGGAACTGCTGGGCAGTGGCAATCAGCCCGCTCAACTGTTCGGGCAGATCGCCCAGCGGATCGGCGCCGGACTGCGGCGCCACATAGGTGATGTAGAGCTCGTGATTGGTCGCGGCATCGAACTTGCGCTTGCCCGCGATCAGGATGTCGATGGTCTTGCGCAGCGCTATTGAGCTGCCCAGCGAATATTCGAACCACACGGCGAAATTGGTCGGCGTGGCAGGAACGGACTGCTGCGACATCAACCGAATAGCACGGTCGGCAATCGTCGTTGCGTATTCGACGTCCATATCGCCGATTGGCTGCCCTGCCATCGTTTGACCCGGTGATGCGTTTGCTACGAAAAGTCTGTTTCCCTGGCATCCATTGTGCACGAAGGAACTAATCTGACCTTAAATTCGCTGGCAGATTCCGCAGCAAATACGTAACCAATGTTGACCCATTTTCCTCCTTCGATCGCGTGACGGTTTCTAACTACCGCCGTAACTTTGCACCAGGCTGCCTGCAACCAACGACCACCCGTCGACCAGCACGAAGAAGATCAACTTGAACGGGAGTGATACCACCACCGGTGGCAGCATCATCATACCCATCGACATCAGAACGGATGCGACCACGAGATCGATGATCAGGAAGGGGAGGAATAGAAGGAAGCCGATCTCGAAGGCGCGCTTCAGTTCGGAAATCATGAAGGCCGGGACCAGAATCCGCAGCGAGAGATCTTCAGGGGTGGCCGGCGGGGGCTCGCCGGAGAGGTCGACAAACAGCTTCAGATCCTTTTCGCGAACGTTCTTCTGCATGAAGCCGCGTAGCGGCACGGAAGCCTTCTGCAGCGCTTCCTCGACGCCGATCTCATTGGCGACCAGTGGCTTGATGCCGTCGTCGTAGGAGCGTTGCAGGACAGGGCCCATCACGAAAGCGGTCAGGAACATCGCAAGTGCAATGATCACCGAGTTGGGTGGGGCGGTCGCGGTGCCCAGCGCGGTGCGCAACAGCGACAGCACGACGACGATCCGCGTGAACGACGTCATCATGATCAGGATCGACGGGGCGATCGACAGCACCGTCAGCAGCGCAATCAACTGGATCGCGCGCTCGGTGACGCCGCCGCCGCCCTGACCGAGATTGATGCTGATATCCTGCGCCAGCGCCGGATCGGCGAGCGATCCGGCGGCGATCAGGATTAAGGGAAATAATACTCTACGCGGAGAAGTCGCCGGCCTCACGAAGGATTCTTCGGCCGACCCAGCAAGGACGCCATCTCGTCTTCGAGATTCTCGAAGCCGCTCTTCTGTGGAGCGGGCGCCGGGGCGGGGGCGGGAGGCTCGCTGCGGGAACTACGGGCAGGCGGCGTTTCCGGCGCCACCGGCGGCGCGACCGGCTCGGCCGGCCGGCGCAGGGCCGCTTCCAGACGCTGCGCCATCTCGGCGAGATTCTGGTCGGCACTCGACGGCGCCGGGGCGGCCGGTGGCGGTGGTGCAGGCGGAGGTGGCGGCGGCGCTGCGGCGCGCTCGGGCGCACGGACGACCGGTGCCTCGCGAACCGGCGGTGCCTCGCGGACGGGCAGCGTTTCGCGGATGGGCTGTGCCTCGCGCAATTGCGGCGCCTCACGGACCGGTGGCGCTTCGCGGACTGGCGGCATCTTTGGTGCCTCACGCTGCGGCCGCGGCATCAGAGGCTCGCCGCGGGGCAGGCGCGGCGGAGCGCCGTCGGGGCGGCCGCTGATCGATTCCGGCGTGAAGCCAGTCAGTGGATCGCCGCGGCGCTCCGGCATCGACGGCGGGGCGGGGCGGCGCACTTCGTCGGCAAAGGAGGGCCGTGCCGGGCGCGGCGGGGGCTCGGGCATCTGCGGTTCGGCGTGATGATCGAAAGCCTCGGCTGCCGGCCGCACATCGGGCCGTGCGGCCTCTCTCGCCGTCTCTCTTGCCGCCTCGTCACTCCAGGCGGCGTCCGGCAGCGGCGCGATCCGCGGCGGCTGCTCGCCGACCGCCGGGCGCGGCGCCATCTGGTCGCGGTTGGGCATCGCGCGCACGATGTTCGGTTCGACCACGATGTCGCTCGGGCCGCCGATCATCAAGAGATGTTCGACATTGTCGCGCCTTACCAGCACGAGGCGCCGGCGGCCGTCCACGGCAGCGGCGTCGATCACGGCAAGCCGCGGCATGCGTCCGCGCTGGGTGTTGGCGCCGATGCGGTTGTTGGCGAAACGGCGGACCAGCCAGGCGGCCACGCCAATCAGCGCCAGAACGGCGATGAATGCGAAGAGGAATGTCAGTGGTGATTGCATTCTTTAGTCCCCGGCCACGGCCGTTCTCTCGAGTCGGTCCTAGGTATTCCTGTCCGAGCCTGTTCCCCGCGGAAATGCCCATTTCCGCCCGCCGGATCACGCCCTGCGCGATCCGCATACGGCGAATCACGCCCGAGATCAGCCTTATTTCTTAATTCCCCGCGGCGGCGCCCGCCGCCCGGTTAATTAATAGACCAAGAATCGCTTCATCCAAAACGACTTCTGAGCGCCCTAAGTTGCGTTGGTTGCTGCTGGTTAACGCAGTTTTCGTGGCGAAAATGCGCTGGTTTTGCCCCTGCTGGAGGGGAATGGCCGCCCCCGCGCGACTTTAACCAGCCGTTAACCATACACCGGGCAAATTCTGCCTACCTCGCGGCATCAGCCAGAGGTTAACGGGAGCCGCCCGCCATGGCCATCAACGATCTTCCGATCCTGTCGGCGCTGCGCACCAAGATGCAGTGGCACCAGGAACGCCAGCGCGTGCTCGCCGAGAACGTATCCAACGCCAACACCCCGAATTTCAGGCCGAGCGACCTCGTCGAGCCGAAGTTCGACAACAAGGGCACCAATGTCGGCGGCACGATGGGCTCGCTCGCCATGATGCGCACCAGCGCCACCCATATCGGCGTCACCGGCGGCGCGCCGAGCTTCCGGGGGGACGGCGGCCGCAGCGGCTTTCTGACCAAGCCGGCGGGCAACTCGGTCAATCTGGAAGACCAGATGCTGAAGGTCTCGGCCAACCAGATGGACTACGCCGCCGCCACCTCGCTCTACACCCGCAGCCTCGGCATGCTCAAAACCGCGATCGGAAAGCGCTGACGCGGCGCGACTAGGAGAACCGGATCATGGCAGATGAAGCAAGCGATTTCGCCCGATCGATGAGCATCGCGACGTCCGGCCTGCGCGCGCAGGCCGGACGGATGCGGGTGATCTCGGAAAACATCGCCAACGCGGATTCCACCGCGCCGACCGCGGGCGGCGATCCGTATCGGCGCAAGGTGCCGACATTCTCGTCCGCGCTCGACCGCTCGCTGGATGCGCGCGTGGTGACGCTCGGCAAGGTCAGGCCCGACCAGACGGCATTTCGCGTCAAGCACGAGCCGAGCAATCCGGCGGCGGACGCCGCCGGCAACGTCAAATATCCCAACGTCAATCCGCTGGTCGAAATGACCGACATGCGCGAGGCGCAGCGGTCCTATGAGGCCAACCTCAACATCATCAGCGCGACGCGCCGCATGATCCAACGCACGCTCGACATCCTCAAGGCCTGAACAGGAACCATAGAAAATGGCTTCACCGACCGTTGCCGCAAATGCCTACGCCGCGCTTTCGCGCATCATGGAATCCGGCGGCGCCGAGAAGGGCAGCCAGTCCGCCGGCGGCCCGTCCTTCAGCGCGCTGCTCAAGGACGCGGTCGGCAGCGTGCTGGATGCCGGCAAGAAATCCGACGCCCAGACCATGGCGATGACCTCCGGCAAGGCCAACGTCATGGATGTGGTGACGGCGGTGGCGGAGACCGACGTCGCGGTCTCGACGCTGGTGTCGGTGCGCGACCGCGTGATCCAGTCCTACGAAGACATCATGAAGATGCCGATTTGATTGATGCTGTCATTCCGGGGCGCGAAGCGAACTATGATGCGCGCTTGCGCATCTGAGAATCTCGAGGTTCCGGGTCCGATGCTTCGCATCGCCCCGGAACGACGTCCATGTAAAAGCGAGAAACAACAATGACCGGTGCTGAAACCCTCGACGTGGCGCGCGATGCGATCTGGACCATCGTGGTGGTGTCGTCGCCCTTGATGGTGATTGGCCTCGTGGTCGGCGTCGTGGTGTCGCTGTTCCAGGCGCTGACGCAGATCCAGGAACAGACGCTGATCTTCGTGCCGAAGATTCTGGCGATCTTCGTCACGCTGCTGCTGGCGCTGCCGTTCATGGCGGATTCGCTGCACGGTCACATGATGCGGATATCGTCGCGAATCATAGGCGGTTGATGCATTGTGAATGAATGCGCGTCGACATATCGCTACTGCCTGCCCTTGCCGCCACCTTCATGCTGGTGTTCGCCCGCGTGGGGGCGATGGTGATGCTGCTGCCGGGGTTTGGCGAGAGCAACATCCCGGTGCGCGTCAAGCTTGGGATCGCGCTTCTCTTGACGCTGATCATTCTGCCGCTGCATCGCACCGCCTACCAGGTCGATTTGACGTCGATGGCCGCGCTCGGCGTGCTCCTGGTGCACGAGATCGTCATCGGCATCGTGCTCGGCGCCACCGCGCGGGTGACGCTGTCGGCGCTTGCGGTGGCGGGCTCGGTGATCGCGCAGCAACTCGGCCTCGGCTTCGTCACGGCCGTCGATCCGACCCAGGGTCAGCAGGGCGTCCTGATCGGCAACTTCCTGTCGATTCTCGGCATGACGCTGCTGTTTGCCACCGATACCCATCATCTCGTCATCGCGGCGCTGAACGAAAGCTACCGGATCTTCTCACCGGGCCAACTGATGCCGAGCGGCGATGTGGCGGCGCTCGCCACGCGCGCCTTCGCCGCCGCCTTCAAGATCGGCATGCAGCTCTCGGCGCCGTTCCTGGTGTTCGGCCTCGTCTTCAATATCGGGCTTGGCGTGTTGGCGCGGCTGATGCCGGCGATGCAGGTCTATTTCGTCGGCGTGCCGCTCTCGATCCTGGCGGGCTTTCTGATCTTCGCGCTCGTTCTCGCGGGAATGATGACGACCTATCTCAACTACTTCATCGGCGTGATGCACGAGTTGACGCCGCTGAAATGAAGCGTGATCCGGAAAAGTGGGTGCTGGTCTTCCCTCGCGACAGACGCGGAACGCGTTTGCGCGGAGATCGTGCTCACACAAAATGCTAGGGCGCCGCGATGGCCGAGGATACCGACGACAAAACAGAAGACCCTACGCAAAAACGTCTCGATGACGCGCTTGCCAAGGGCGACGTCGCCAAGAGCCAGGAGGTCAACACCTGGTTCATCATCGCGGGCGGCACGCTGATATTGTCGGCGTTTTCGGGATCGATCGGCGGCGGCATCCTGATGCCGCTGCGCAACCTGGTCGCCAATGCGGGCCAGCTGCGCGTCGATGGCGCCGCGCTGCTCGCGCTCGGCAACACGCTGGGCTATGCCGTGCTCGGCGCGATCGGCGTGCCGCTGCTGATGCTGGCGCTCGCCGCGATCGCCGGCAACATGATCCAGCACCGCCTGGTGTGGTCGTCGGAATCGCTGAAGCCGAAATTCAGCAAGGTCTCTCCCGGCGCGGGCTTGAAGCGCATCTTCGGCAAGCAGGCGATAGCGAATTTCTTCAAGGGACTGTTCAAGCTGGTCGCGCTCGGCGCCGTCATGATGGCGGTGCTGTGGCCCGAACGGCACCGGCTGGAATCGTTCCTGATGTTCGATCCGTCGGCGATCCTCGGGGTCACCACCAGCCTGACCCTGCAGCTGATGGGCGCGGTCGCGGCGATGCTGGCCGCCGTCGCGATCGCCGATTACTTCTTCCAGTACCGGCAATGGTATCAGCGGCAGAGGATGTCGCTGCAGGAGATCAAGGACGAGTTCAAGCAATCCGAAGGCGATCCCCACATCAAGGGCAAGATCCGGCAGTTGCGCCAGCAGCGCATGAAGAAGCGCATGATGGCCGCGGTCCCCAAGTCCAGCGTGATCATCACCAACCCGACCCACTATTCGGTGGCGCTGTCCTACGATCGCGGCATGGCGGCGCCGGTCTGCGTCGCCAAGGGCGTCGACAACGTCGCGTTCAAGATCAGGGAAATCGCCAAGAAGCATGACATCCCGATCGTCGAGAACGTGCCACTGGCGCGCGCGCTCTATGCCACCGTCGACATCGACGAGGAGATTCCGGTCGAGCACTACCATGCGGTCGCCGAGATCATCGGCTATGTGATGCGCCTGAAGAACGGCTTTTCCGGACGGTGAACGTGAGGGAACTGCTGGAAATCCCCTTGAAATACCTTCAATATGTCAAATTGCGGCCTGACGGACTTGCGTTGGCGGGTCCGATTCAGGCACTCAGGGGCGGCGCGCAAATCGGTGCGTCACCCTCCATGCCGGAAGGCACCGCCTCGTTCATGACCGTCGAAACCGACAGCCATTCGCCGACCGAGCCCTTTGCGGCCCATGAACCGGCGCGGCGCGGCGGTAGCATCGTGTTGGTGCTGCTGGTCGCCGCCGGCATCGTGGCGGTCGCGGTCGCGCTGATGACGATCGGCCGCGCCCAGGCCCAGCCCTATATCCTCGGCGTGCTGGCGCTCCTGGCCATGGTCGGCCTGTTCAATCTGTTCGCCTTTGCCGCCGGTATCGTCCGCTTCACCGACCGCGCCGCCGATGACCCGGTGATGGGGCGCATCGCCGACCATGCCCATGACGGGCTCGCGGTGACCGATCCGAAGGGACATGTCGTCTATTACAACGCCGCCTATCTGGCGCTGACGGGCGCCGTGGGCCCGCAGGACGTGCGGCCGATCGAGCGCGTCTTCATCGGGAATCCCGACGTCTCGGAAGCCGTATTCCGCCTGCTCAAGGCGGCGCGCGAAGGCAAGCGGCAGCAGGAGGAGGTCCGCATCGCCGGCTCCGACGGCGCGCAGGGCCGCTGGCTCAGAATGCGGGTTCGTCCGCTCGGCCAGATCAAGCGCGAAGCGAAATACGCGGTGTGGTCGATCGCCGACATCACGCGCGACCGCGAACGCCAGGAAGACGTGTTCCGGGAATTGCAGCATGCGATCGAATATCTCGACCACGCGCCGTGCGGCTTCTTCTCGGTCAATCCGGCCGGCGACGTCATCTATGTCAACGCCACGCTGGCGAACTGGCTCGATTACGACCTCGCCGAGATCGGCTCGGGCGGGCTGAAGCTCACCGATGTCGTCTCCGGCGATGGCGCTGCGCTGTTGACCTCGATCGTGGCGGTACCGGGCGAAGTCAAGACCGAAGTGTTTGACATCGACCTGCGCATGCGCGGCGGCAAGACCATGCCGGTGCGGCTCTACCACAAGCTTGCCTTCGGCGCCGACGGCTCGCCGGGCTCCTCGCGCACGCTGGTGATCAGCCGCGCGCGCGACGAGCATTCCGATCCGGAACGCGCTGCCGAAGTCCGCTTCATGCGCTTCTTCGATCATACGCCGATGGCGATTGCGACGGTCGATCGCGGCGGCACGGTGGTGCGCGCCAATGCGCGCTTCGCCAAGCTCGCGCAAAGCTTGAGCCCGGATGGCGCGGCCAACAAGTCGATCTTCCGCACCGTGAACGCGCGCGACCGCGGCCTTCTGATCGCGGCAATCAACCAGGCGGCCGAAGGGCAGGGCGACATTGCGCCGGTGGAAGTCATGCTCGACGGCGCCAAGGAGCGCTGGGGGCAGTTCTTCGTCACCGCGGTCGAGGAGGACGAACGCGACACCGAAGCGGCCATCGTCTACCTGCTCGAGACCTCAGAGCGGCGCACGCTGGAGAACCAGATCAACCAGTCGCAGAAGATGGACATGGTCGGCCAGCTCGCCGGCGGCATCGCGCACGACTTCAACAACGTGTTGTCAGCCATCATGATGGCGAACGACTTCCTGTTGAATGCGCACAAGCCGACCGACCCGTCGTTCCAGGACATCATGCAGATCAAGCAGAACGCGACCCGCGCGGCGACGCTGGTACGGCAACTGCTGGCATTCTCGCGCCGCCAGACGCTGCGGCCGCAGGTGCTCGATCTCGGCGACGCGCTTTCCGACCTCACCATGCTGCTGCGGCGGCTGATCGGCGAGAAGGTCAAGCTCGACCTCGTGCATGGCCGCGACCTCTGGCCGGTCAAGGTCGACGTCTCGCAGTTCGAACAGGTGGTGGTCAACCTCGCCGTCAACGCGCGCGACGCGATGCCCGATGGCGGCAAGCTGACGGTGAGGACCGGCAATGTGACGGCGGAGGAGGCCGCGCAGCTCTCGCACAAGGGCATGCCGGCCGCCGACTATGTACGGATCGATATTTCCGACACCGGCACCGGCATCCCGGCCGATATCGTCGACAAGATCTTCGAGCCGTTCTTCTCGACCAAGGAGGTCGGCAAGGGCACCGGTCTCGGTCTCTCCACGGTGTACGGCATCGTCAAGCAGACCGGCGGCTTCGTCTATGTCGATTCCACGCCCGGCGAAGGCACCACCTTCCATATTTTCCTGCCGCGTCACCGGCCCGAACTGGAAACGCAGCCGGAGCCGCAGGCCACCAACGGCTCGGCCAAGGACGGGACGGCCGAGCCGTCGAAGCCGCGGCCCGACCTGACCGGGCAGGGCACCATCCTGCTGGTGGAAGACGAGGACGGCCTGCGTTCGCTCAATGCGCGCGGCCTTCGTTCGCGCGGCTATAGCGTGATCGAGGCCTCCAACGGCATCGAGGCGATGGAAGCGCTCGACGAAAAGGAAGGCGCGGTCGATCTCGTCGTCTCCGACGTCGTGATGCCGGAAATGGACGGCCCGACGCTGCTCCGCGAAATGCGCAAGCGCAATCCGAAGCTCAAGATCATCTTCGTTTCGGGCTATGCGGAAGAGGCCTTCGACAAGAGCCTGCCGGAGAACGAGCAGTTCGCCTTCCTGCCGAAGCCGTTTGCACTCAGCGCGCTGGTCGAGAAGGTGAAGGAGACCATGACGGCGTCGTAGCGGCGGACGCGTATTTCCTCCTGGCCAAGGACACTTAGGCAGTAAGGTTGCTCCACCACAACCTCTGATCTATTGTTGCCGCACACGGGGTGGTCCGACCTTGCGCATCACAGACGCCGCGCACCTTGCCTTGATGCTCGCGGCGCTTGCCGTGAGCTACCTCGTCCCGTTCGAGCTCCTGCTGCTGTCATACGTCGTGCTCGGTCCGGCGCATTATGCGACCGAAATTTCCTGGCTGCACGACCGCAAATATTTTCTTCCGCATGTCGGCGTCGCCGTCTTTCTCGCCCTGGTGGCCATTGCCGCCGCGTTGATTGCGGACGCGTCCTGGTTCGGTTTCGTGATGTGGGCCGCCTTTGTGGTTTGCACCATGCTGGCGGCGACCACGACGGCGCTGCAGAGCATGCTGGTGTTCATGGTGGCGATTGCGCTGACCGTCATCATGCTGTCGAACGGGTTGTCGATTGCGGTTCTCGGCATCCTGCTGCCGACGCTGATCCACGTCTCGCTGTTCACGCTGGTGTTCATGACGCTCGGCGCCTGCCGTTCAGGGGCCAAGGTGCAGTGGCTGCTGGTTGCGCTCTATCTCGGAGCGATTGCGACGATCCTGATCGTGCCGCCCTCGGCCGTGACGCTGATCCCGTCATTTGCAAAGGCGGCGCACGACTATTTCGCCAACGTGGCACCGGCACTGGGGCGCTTCCTGGGAATCCGGAATTTGCAGCTCGACACGCGGCTGACGAGCCTGCTCGCCTTCATCTACACCTATCATTACCTGAACTGGTTCATCAAAGCCGAGGTGATCCGCTGGAACAACATGAGCAGGGGCCGCCTTGTACTTGTTGCGGCAGCGAGCACCGCCTCGACCGCTCTGTATTTCTATGACTACAGCTTCGGTTTCACGGTGCTGCTGGCCTTCAGTCTGGTGCATATCGTGCTGGAATTTCCACTCAATGCCCTTGCGCTGCGGCAGCTCGGCGCCGCGGTCGGATCTGGCGCGCGCAAGGCTGCTCAAGGCGCCCAGTCTTGACCTGGAAACGGGGAAAACCGCGTCGCGGCCTTTTCCAAGTTCCATTCCACCGGCCAAAGCGTCACGGACAAAAGCGATAGATGCCAAACGTCAGATTTTGACCGCCAGCTCAGGGGTTCCCGGGTGCTTTTTCCATCAGCACCATGCCCGGATTTGCCGTGCCGCGCCGGTGGAGCGGCGGGCATTCTGCGGGGGCGGCGGTAAAGCAGCGGCCCAGGAATAGCCGCTAACCCCCTGCCAAATCGTCACATCCCCGCGACTGAGGGCCGCAGCCGCGGTTTCCGATAGTGGCTTCACTTTTAGGCATCCGTGCCCATCTTAGGGACGCTTCCCCATCCAGGGGACTGAGGAAAAAGCACATGAATTTCTCGCAAGGCACGCGCGGAATTATCCGGACACTGGCCATCATCCTGTCCGTGGCGCTCCCGCTGGCGATCTCGATTGAGGCGGCTGACGCCCGCGTGGGTGGCGGCGGCAGCTCGGGTTCGCGCGGGTCGCGGACCTTTTCGGCGCCCCCCAGCACGACCACCGCGCCGGGCGCGGCCCAACCGATGAACCGTACCTTTACCCAGCCGAGCAACCCCGGCATGGGTGCGCCGGCGGCCGGCGCAGCCAGCAAGGGCGGCTTCTTCAACCGGCCCGGCATGGGCATGCTCGGCGGCCTCGCCGCGGGCTTCCTCGGTGCCGGCCTGCTCGGCATGCTGTTCGGTGGCGGCTTGTTCTCCGGCCTCGGCGGCCTGTCGTCGATCATCGGCCTCTTGCTGCAGGTCGCCCTGATCGTCGTCGTGGTGCGGCTGGCGATGTCCTGGTGGCAGCGCCGCCATACCCCGGCTTCCGCCTATGCCGGCGCGCCTGCCGAAGGCCCTGGCGGGCAGACCACCTTCCGTTCCGGACTGAGCGGCTTCGGGCTCGGATCGAGCCAGCCGCCGCTGGAAATCCAGCCGGCCGACTATGAGGCCTTCGAGCGGCTGCTTGGCGAGATCCAGGCGGCATGGTCGAACGAGGATGTTGCAAAGCTGCACACGCTCGCGACGCCCGAGATGGTGTCCTACTTCTCCAAGGACCTCGAGGAGAACAAGGCCCGCAACGACGTCAACAAGGTGTCCAACGTCAAGCTGCTGCAGGGCGACCTGGCGGAAGCCTGGCGTGAAGGCGAAACCGACTACGCCAGCGTGGCGATGCGGTTCTCGCTGGTCGACAAGACCCTGGAGCGCGGCACCGGCCGTCTGGTCGCCGGCAGCGAGACCCCGGTGGAGGTCACCGAGGTCTGGACCTTCGCCCGCCGGCGCGGCGCCGATTGGGAACTCTCGGCGATCCAGCAGACCAGCTGATCGACCGAATACACAACGACGAAGGCGCTGCGGTTCATTCCGCGGCGCCTTTTTCTTTTGGGAGGCAGATGTTTCATCGATTTCACGATGAGGTCACCGCGACCGGAATAATGGCTGCCATATCGGGTTGATGACAACGAACAATAAGCACCGGGAGAAACCAGATGAACAAATTTGCCAGGATCGTCGCACCGGCCAGCATGATGCTTGCCGCCATATCGCTGTCGGCGCCGCCCGCGCTGGCGCAATCTGCCGACACCAGCTTCTTCCTGACCAGCAATGGCGTCGGCAATGGCGGCAATCTCGGCGGGATCGCCGGCGCCGACAATCACTGCCAGACGCTGGCGCAGGCGGCGGGAGCAGGGGGCAAGACCTGGCGGGCCTACCTCTCGACACAGGCCGCCGACGGCCAGCCCGCCGTCAATGCGCGTGACCGCATCGGCAAGGGACCGTGGAAGAATGCAAAGGGCGAGACGGTGGCCAAGGACGTCGCCGAATTGCACGGCCCCAACGGTCTCACCAAGCAGACCGCGCTCAGCGAGAAGGGCGAGGTCATCAACGGCCGCGGCGATACGCCCAACCGCCACGACGTGCTGACGGGCTCGCAACCGGACGGCAGTGCCTTTGCGGCCGGCGAGGATCGTACCTGCAAGAACTGGACGAGCTCGACACAGGGCGCGGCGATGGTCGGTCATTCCGACCGGATGGGCCTGCGCGACGACGATGCGTCGAAGTCCTGGAACTCCTCGCACCCCTCGCGCGGTCCGGATGGCGGCTGCTCCCAGGCCGACCTGAAGAGCACCGGCGGCGACGGCTTGTTCTATTGCTTCGCGGCGAACTGAGCGCACGAACCTCATTGCGAGGAACATGAAACCGTAGCCCGGGTGGAGCGCAGCAAAACCCGGGGACTGCTGCACGCGGTCCCGGGTTGCGCTTTCATCCCGGCTACCGGTTCCCTCAAGCTGCGCCGGCTTCACCCCGCGTTAGCTATCTTCATCAAGGTAAACTTCCATCTCTGGTTGACGCCCGGGCTGAGGGATCAGAGCATCGGGGAGGCGGCGCTGTGCGCGGCCCGCATTTTCTCAAGCCAGCAGGTATTTCATGTCCCGCGTTATTGCCGCAGCCTTTGCCACCGCTCTTGTCGCAGCCGCCATACCGACCGCCGCCTCCGCCGGTTGCTATGGCTGCTACACGCCGCAGCCGTGCTGCTACCAGCAGCAATATCAGCAATATGTCGCGCCGCCGCAGTACCGCACGGTGCAGGAGACCGTGATGGTCTCTCCCGGCCGCGTCGTCGCCCATCGCACACCGGCGCAGTATCGCACCGTCATGGTGCCGCAGACGGTGATGGTCGCGCCCGAGGGCGTCTCGTATGAGCGCTTTCCCGCGCAATACGCCACGCGCGAGCGCGTCGAAATGGTCGCTCCGGCCCGCACCTATTACGCCCCCGTCGCGCCGCGCTGCAGCACCTGCGGCTATTAAGGCGCCGCCCGGCCGTCATCGCCAAAAGGCGCGTCGCACTGGTCGGCGACGTGCCAGGCGGAGATCGGCTCTGTCCCGACGCGGAGGCCGCCGCTAGGCGGCCTTTTTCTTTGCGCGCTTCTTTGCCGTTTTGCCGGGAGCTTTCCTGGCGCTCTTCTTTTTCTTCGCAGCCTTCTTCACGGCGAGATGGGCGCCGACGGCCTTCGACGAGTGCCCGACGGCGGCCACCGCCGCCTTCAATCTGGCCGGCGTGACCTTGAACTTCTTCGACCAGTAGCTGACCTCGTAGGGCTGGCTCATCGCGATCCGCGCCCGATCGGCGGCCTTGTGCTTCTGCAGCTTGAGGTAAGCTTCGACGTTCTTTGCGGAGCGTCCCGCCTTGCTGACGGCGGCTTTCAATTTCGCCGGCGTGATCTTGAATTTCTTGGACCAGTAGGCGACCTCGTAAGGCTCGCTCAACGCGATCAACGCGCGATCCGCCCCGCCGCGCTTCTTCTTGTCGTCAGCCATTCCCGTTCTCCTGCCGGATTGAGAAAATCGATGCTTCAAACGGAAGCAAAACTAACACACCCCACCGCATTCGGACAGATTTGGACCTGTGGAGATCTGTGCGAGACGGAAGCGACGCAACGATCGCAGCGGACGCCGCGTTTGGCGTGACGAACGGACCGCGGGATGGTTTGTTATGCCGGTCGAACCGGCAGCGGAGGTGTGATCGATGCGTTACGAACTCTATTACTGGCCAATGATTCAGGGCCGCGGCGAATATATCCGCCTCGCGCTCGAAGAGGCGGGCGCCCGGTACGCCGACGTGGCGCGCCGTGGCAACGGCATGGCTGCGATGATGCGCATGATGGAAGCGGGAAAGGGGATGGTGCCGTTCGCGCCGCCGTTCCTCAAGGACGGCAAGCTCGTGATCGGGCAGACCGCCAACATCCTGCTTTATCTGGGATCGCGCCACGGGCTGGCGCCGAAGTCGGAGGCCGGCAAATTGTGGGTGCATCAGTTGCAGCTCACGATATCGGATCTGGTGCTCGAAATTCACGACACCCATCACCCGCTCGGGCCATCGCTCTATTACGAGGACCAGAAGGCGCCGGCGAAGAAGCGTTCCGATGAGTTCTGGAAATCGCGCGTTCCGAAATATCTGGGCTATTTCGAGGATCTGCTGAAGGCCAATGGCGGGACCTACATCACCGGGCGCCGCCTCACTTACGTCGACCTGTCGCTGTTCCAGATCGTCGAGGGACTGCGCTACGCTTTCCCCAAGCGCATGAAGGCGTTCGAGCGCAAGATCCCCGGCCTGGTCGACCTGCGCAACCGCGTCGCGGCGCGGCCGAACATCAAGGCGTATCTGGCGAGCGACCGAAGGATTCCGTTCAACGAGGAGGGGATTTTCCGGAGATACAAGGCGTTGGATGGATGAGGTCGTCATTCCGGGATGGTCCGTTGGGACCAGACCTCAGATGCGCAATTGCGCACCATAGTTCGATGCTACGCATCGCCCCGGAATGACGGCGTTGCCGTCACATGCTCCGCCCATCGATCGGCGTCATCGTCAGCTTCGACAGCTCGATGCCGTCGATGCAGCTCACATTCAGCGCCACCACGTCGCTGCCGTCGGGCTTCTTGCCGCGCGCGAATACGTCGACCCCGCAATCGACGCAGAGCTGGTGGTGGATCGCGTGCTTGTTGAACAGGTATTCTTTCAAATTCTCAGCCCCGGCACGGAGCTGAAAGCTCTTCGGATCGAGGAAGGTGAAATGCAGGCCCTTCTTGGTGCAGATCGAGCAGTTGCAGGCGGTGACCATGGCGAGATCGGTGGTGCATTCGAAGCGCACCTGGCCGCAATGGCAGCCGCCGGTGTAGGTCTTGCTTTCGGGCATCGCGATGTCGCTTTCGTTATCTCACCAAGCTCGTTGTCTCACCAAAGGCCCGGCACCAGACGATAGCGTACGCGCGCGGCATAGTCAGCATAATCCGGCAGGCCTTCGACCAGCGCACGCTCCTCGATGCGGGCGCGGATGGCGAACAGAACGGCGAACACCGGCGCGATCGCGACGCCCCACCATGATCCCAGCAGCAGCGGCACGCCGAAGAAGAACAGCATGATGCCGCTATACATGGGATGACGCACGAAGGCGTAGGGGCCGCTGGAAATGACGTGATGGTGACGCTCGGCCTGCACCTTCACGACGGGAGCCGCGAAGGAATTCGCGCGAAACACCCACATGATGAAAGCGGTCGAGAGCAGGTACATCGCAAGCCCGAGTGCTTGCAGTGGCAGTGGAATGCCGGCGGCGTGCAGGCGCCGGTCGAGCCCGATTGCAATCAGCCAGACCAGCATCGCCACGACGAAGACGAGCATGAACTTCTTGTCGGAGGCCGGCTGGTCGGCCTGAAACGTCGGCCGCAGGCGCTCGGCGAGCAAAGCCGGATCGGTCTTTGCCAGCCATAATCCGCAGGCCGGGCCAAGGGTCGCGCTGACGGCCAGGAACACCCAAGCCGCTGGCCAGTGCAGCGTGCCTGCGGATGCGAACAGAAGCGTGCCGAGCCCGACAACGAAGATGGTGTTCTGCAGAAAAAGCTTTGCGATCATGTCCGGGTTCCGTCCCCGCGGCGACATGATCGCGCAATTCTTCGGCAAACTTGCGGCGTTGTTTTCGTTCCGGCGGAGACGCCGGCCTGTTACGCCAGCTGGTCGACCCGTGTTCCCTGTCCGGGCGGCAGGGGGGCAACCTGCGTCGGTTGCGGCTTGCGGGTGCCGTCGGCCGGCGCGCCGTTCTGAACGTCTAACGGCTTCTCGGGAGCCTTGAAAACCGGAACTTCGGGCGCTTTGACCACCACCGTTGCGGGGATCGCGGAGATATCCATCGGAAACATCCTTTTGGTTGCCTCCGACACTGGCCGCCTTCAAACGAACGATTGGTGAATCCGGCATGGCAATCCCGCACCGATGCCGTCAATCCCGGTTCGATGGTGAACGGACGGCTCGCGGAATCGTTAGAATGCGATCGATCGGGGGACGGGCCTACTCGTCCTTGCCGCGGGTCACCACGATCGAGGCCTCGGTCTTGGTGCGCGTGCATTCCATGTTGAGGCGGCGGAAGCGCATGGAGATCTTGTCGCCGCGCAAAATGCCCATGCGCTTGATGCAGCGCGAGGAGCCGGTCGCAACGTCGGGCTTCGGAATGGTGAAGATGATGGCGCCGGCCGCGGCGATCAGTTCGAAGAATTGCGGCTTCGGCTTGCGGTCGGCTTTGCCGTAGAGCTCGACGGAATAGTTGCGGCCGCGGCAGCCGAGCGACAGCTCTTTCGCCGCCGGGTGTGTCAGGTAGATCATGTTGCCGGTATTGACGCTGATCTTCAGCCCGTCGATCTGGTTCTTCAGCTCCTTGGCGGTGTCCTCGCAGCGGTCGGCGCGCGCCGGCGATGCACCGATAGTCACGGCCAACGCCAGAACAGCGGCAAGCAGGGTCGGTCCTCGAAGTCGTGATCCCAAAGCCATTGTGAAATGCCCCTATGCGCTACAAAGCCTACGCGCGGATTTTCCTGCAAGGAGCGCGCGCGGAAGTCAACTTGCTTGTCAGAAACCGTAGAGGAAGACGCCGATCGCGAAGGCGATCACGGCCGCTATGTTGAACAGGGTGGGGATGCTGACCAGCATTGTGGCAAGCCCCAGCCGCGCGTTGCGCGTGGCAAGCGCGATGGCACAGGCGCCCATCAGCGGAAACGCGATGATCTGGACCGGGGTCTGGAAGGCGGAGACGCCGCCAAAATCGAGCCCGTGCAGCACCACCGAGGGCATGTAGTTCAGCCAGTTCATCAGCACGAGCGCGCCCAGCGCCATGACCGCGTAACGCAGCCGGCCGGCGGTGGCGAAGGCCAGCGCCGCCAGCGCCAGCACGGGATGGCTGGCGACATACGCCTTGATGATCGCGCCACCGAGACCGGGTCCCGGAATTTGCGACATGTCGCCAAACAGCGTCGGCGCGTTCGATAGCCCTTCGAAGGTTTCGATCGCGGCAACGATGATCAGAAGCAGATACAGTCCGAGCAGCCGCGGCGGACGGATCGGGGCGGGCACGGCATCGGGCACTGTGGTGGCGGAGTTCATTACGATCGCAAGTCTGTTCGGAGACCATCGGAAATCTCGGGTTTGTCTGAAGGGGGCCCGGAACGGTTCAACCGCCGATTGGAGGCCGCGAGGGGCAGATTCGGCCGCATCTGGCGGACAAAGCAAAACCTTCCTTTTGGTCCAAAAATGCTTAGAACGGGTCTATCTTCGCGGCGCCTTTCCGGCCGCCACCGGCTCCAACCCGAGATATCGACATGAACGCCCCGACCGCCTTTCCCGACCAGAAGCCCGTTCCGCCCTACAAGCACACGCCGTTGTTCCCGCTGGGGCCGGACACCACGCCCTACAAGAAGGTCACGGCCGAGGGCGTGCGGGTCGAGAAGGTGCTTGGCAAGGATATGCTGGTGGTCTCGCGCGAGGCGCTGCGGGCGCTGTCGGAGGCCGCCTTTGGCGACATCAATCATTATCTGCGGCCCGGCCACCTGAAGCAGCTCCGCTCGATCCTGGACGACAAGGAGGCCAGCGACAATGACAAGTTCGTCGCCTTCGACTTCCTGAAGAACGCCAACATCGCCGCCGGCGGCGTGCTGCCGATGTGCCAGGATACCGGGACCGCGATCATCATGGGCAAGAAGGGCTGCAACGTCATCACCGACGGGGACGACGAGGCGGCGCTCTCGGAAGGCGCGCGCGACGCCTACCTGCGCCGTAACCTGCGCTATTCGCAGGTGGCGCCGCTCTCGATGTACGAGGAGAAGAACACCGCCAACAACATGCCGGCGCAGTGCGAGATCTACGCCGAAGGTGACGACGCCTACAAGTTCATGTTCATGGCCAAGGGCGGCGGAAGCGCCAACAAGAGCTTTCTGTTCCAGGCGACGCCCTCGGTTTTGACCAAGGACCGGTTACTCGCGTTCCTCAAGGAGAAGGTGCTCACGCTCGGCACCGCGGCGTGCCCGCCATATCACCTCGCCATCGTGATCGGCGGCACCTCGGCCGAGCTCTGCATGAAGACCGTAAAACTTGCCTCCGCGCGCTATCTCGATGCGCTGCCGACCCAGGGCTCTGCCGACGGCAACGCCTTCCGCGATCTGGAAATGGAGCAGGAAATCCTCAAGATGACGCAGTCGCTCGGCGTCGGCGCGCAGTTCGGCGGCAAGTATTTCTGCCACGATGTGCGCGTGATCCGGATGCCGCGCCATGGCGCCTCGCTCCCGATCGGGCTCGGCGTCTCCTGTTCGGCGGACCGCCAGGTGCTCGGCAAGATCACCAGGGACGGCGTTTATCTCGAAGAGCTCGAGCATAATCCGGCGCAGTATCTGCCCGCGGTCGAGCAGTCGCTCGGCGGCGAGGTCGTCAAGATCGACCTCAACAAGCCGATGAAGGAAATTCTGGCGACGCTGTCGAACTATCCGATCAAGACCCGCGTCTCGATGACCGGCACCATGATCGTCGCGCGCGATTCCGCCCACGCCAAGCTGCGTGAGCGGCTGGAGAAGGGCGAGCCGCTGCCGGACTATTTCAAGAACCATCCGGTGTATTACGCCGGTCCCGCCAAGACGCCCGACGGCTACGCCTCCGGCGCGTTCGGCCCGACCACCGCAGGGCGGATGGACTCCTTCGTCGATCAGTTCCAGGCCGCTGGCGGCTCGATGGTGATGGTCGCCAAGGGCAACCGCGCGGTCGCGGTGCGCGAGGCCTGCAAGAAGCACGGCGGCTTCTATCTCGGCTCGATCGGCGGTGCGGCGGCGAATCTCGCCGAGCACTGCATCAAGAAGGTCGAGGTCGTCGAATATCCCGAGCTCGGCATGGAAGCGATCTGGCGCATCGAGGTGGTGGATTTCCCCGCCTTCATCATCATCGATGACAAGGGCAACGACTTCTTCAAGGAATTGAACCTGGGGTAGGGGACAAAGCAACGACATGGTCGAATGGTTCGACGACCTGAAAGTCGGCATGCGCTTCAAGGGTGGCGAAGTGACGGTGTCAAAGGAAGACATCGTCCGCTTCGCCAGGGAATACGACCCGCAGCCGTTTCACCTCGACGAGGAGGCCGCCAGGAAGACGGTCTTCAAGGGGCTCGCCGCATCTGGCTGGCATACGGCGGCGATCGCCATGCGGCTTGCCACCGAGTGCCGGCCGTTCGGACCGCATCCGCTGCTGGGCGCTGGCGTTGACGACCTGCGCTGGCTGAAGCCGGTGCGGCCTGGTGACACGCTGCGTCTCGAAGGAGAAGTGATCGAACTCGCGCCTTCACGGTCGAAGCCGCAAGGCGTCGCCCGTGTCAGATGGACCCTCTATGACCAGCATGGCGAGGCGGTCTACACCTTTATTCCGATCGCGATTGTGCCGACACGTCCCAAGTGAGCGCGCCAAGTGAACTCTGCGTCCGGCTGCAGGGCGATTGGCCTCGACGGGTTCCGCAAGGGCTGGGTCGCCGTGCTGCTCGACGGCGACCTTCACGAGATCAGATTTTGTCGCGACATTGCCGAGGCGCTGTCCGTTCGCTTTGATCGCGCTGCGATCGACATCCCGATCGGGATGACCGATGACGGCGAGCGGGCCTGTGATCTCCTCGCCCGCGAAAAGTTGCGGCCGCATTCTTCACGCGTGTTTGCCGGCGCACGGCGCTGGCTGTGGACGGAATTCACCGATCCCGACCGCGCCAATCGCAGTGCCCTGGAGCGTGGCCAGAAACGGGTATCACGCCAGCTCTGGCATCTCGGCCCGAAGATCATGGAAGTGGATCGCTTCGTGCAGGCCAATCGCGCCCACGATATTTGCGAGGCTCATCCGGAACTGGTCTTCCTGCGTCTCAATGACGGCAAGCCGCTGCCGTCCAAGAAATCGGAGGATGGAATTCGGCTTCGGCGCCGGCTGCTGAAGCGGGAAGGGATCAGGACGATCGACAGGTGGCTGGCCGATCAACGCCCCGGCACCGGCGCAAAATGCGACGACGTGCTGGATGCCTGCGCCGTTGCGATTGCGGCACGCGACGCCGCAGGCTGCGTTCCGGAAGGCACGGCGCCACGCGATGCTTATGGCGTGCCGATGCAGATCTGGTCGTGACCTTGAGCGCCTGTGAACGGAGACGACTGGCTCAACTGCAATTCGTCACCTGGTTGGAGCACAGCCTTCGCCACCAGCCGCGCACGCCGTTGTGGCTTTCCACCAGCGCCCAATGGCCGCTGCAGGCGAAGACCCGTTTTGGGCCGCCATCGGTGTCGAGCGTGCCGCCGAGCTTGCGCTCCGCCGGCGTCCACTGCGCATCGGCAAAGGGGGCCTGGAACAGACCGCCCATCCGCGTGCCGCCGTTGGCGTAGCTCGCGCCGACCTTGTTGGCGGCGACCCAGCCGCGCCCGCCATAGGGTTTTGGTGCATGGCGCGGATACTTGGTCTCGTCCTCGTATTCCTTGCCGGGCGGCCTTGCGCCCTCGATCAGGAACCAGCCGTCCTTGAAGCCGATGATGCGGAATTCGCTCAGCCAGCCGCCTTCGGGTGTGTTCTCGGCGCCGCCCATCTTCAGCCGGTAGGGCGGCGGCAGCGTGCCGAGCACGCGCGCCTTGATCGAAGGCTCGGCGCGCACGTTGAGGCCCTTGGGATCGCGATCCTCCGACCATGCGCCGAGGCTGCAGGGCTCGGTCCCCGCGGGGAGCTTCGCACCGCTGGCCGCGAGTTCGGCATCCAGTCTGTCGTATTCGCGTTCCTCGCCGTCCGGATCGGTCATCGTGGTGTCGCGATTGCCGCGCGTCGGATCTGTGCGCGGCAGCAATTCGGCCGATGCGGCGCGCAGCGCGCCGTCCTCTCGCGTCAGCTTGACGACGAACACCTGCCGCGCCGCGAACACGCTGGCCGGCGATTTCGGATCGTTTGCATTTGCGGGGTAGACAGCGAGATAGCCGGTCATCGCGGCTTCATCGGTGCGATAGGCCTCGCCCGCGACATGGCTCGGTGGCAGCAGGGCGAGCGCGCTCTTGCGCCAGGCCGGTTCGGGCGCCGGCGCTTGCGCAATCGCCGCACCCGCCAGCGAGGCGAGGGCGGCGATCGTAACGATAATTGTCTTGTGCATGGATGAGAGAAGGAGGAGGCGCGGTAGCTTAGGCCCGCGACCCCGTGAACGGGAAGCTGCCCATCGGGCCAATGCCCATTTCGCCGGACATGCTGTCGCCGGAAACCTTGCCGGTGAACTCAAGCGTCAGCGGCATCGGGTTGGTAATGGAGATCTTCCAGGCGACGTCGTCGCCGTTGACGGTGCCGTCAAAAATTTCGCCGGAATTGCCGTCGGCGCCCTGCGTGCCCGTGAGCGTGCCGCCCGCGCTCGTCAGCGACAGCGTCGCCTTGCGCTCGCCCATCGGCGTGCTCATGGTGATATTCCAGTTTCCGTCCACGGCCATCTTTGTCTCCCGACATTTTCCCCTGCAAGCCGGAATGGCTTGCGAGATCCGCTAAAGCTCGATCGGCGGTATAGCCTATCTCGCCACACAAGCCCAACCGTCTCAAGCGTCCTTTTGACGCGTATTTCAGGCGCGTTGGGCGGCAGCGCGAATCCGGCTGCCGACCAAAATACGAAACGCGGCGTATTGAATCGCGAAGGCGGCAATCTTGGCGCCGACCAGCACGACCGTCACATAGAACGTCCACAGCTTCATGTCGCCGGTCATCGCGACGCCGATGGTGCCGGCGCCGAGCGCGAAGCACAGCGCGGCCCAAGCGTAGCCTGCGAAGGTGACATATTCGGGAATGGTCTGCGACACGATCGGCGGCATGTAGCGCAGCATCCAGCCGCGCTTGAGCATGATGGCGCCGATCGCGAAATGCCCGATCGCGGGCTTCGCCAGCACGAAGCGCGGGTCGTGGGTCAGCAGCGTCGCGCTGCCGAGCACGATGACGAGCCCAAGGCTCGCCCACGTCATGTAGCCGAGCTCCTTGCCCTTGATGCGCGAATAGATCACCTGGCCTATCGCGCCCGCGATCGCCACGCCGGTGGCCAGCAGGACGTTGTCGGTCGCGAGATAGATCGCGACGAATACGATGGTGGAGAAAAAATCGGCGGCCAGTCTGGCGAATACGTCCTTCATCGTTTTGCTCTCTGCTGATCGTGTTGCGAGGGGTGGTCCAGGTCAGTTGGTGCCGGGAAGGGCGTTCGCAGGCGGCGTACCATACTTCGCCTTGCGATAGTGTGGATACCATGTCGTGAAATAGGCGGCACTGTTGCGGGCGGCGAAAGCGACCACCAGGCTGGACCATAGCGGCAGGCCCGGCACATAGATCGTCAGCACGTTACCGATGATCATCAGGACGAAGGCGGCATTCCAGGCCCAGGTGATGAGATAGACCGCCTTCAGAAAACCGGGCAGCTTCGCCGTCTCGGCATCGACCCCCTCGAGCGCATATTGCAGGATGAACGGCTTGCGCATGACGATCGAGACGAGCGAGATCGCGAGCATGCCGATATCGATCGAAAGCTTCACGGCGGAGCTGCTTAAGGCCGGATCGATCAGTGCAACATAGGCGCCCAGTCCGGTGAACAGGATGACGCTGCCCGCGCCGAGTATCTTGATCGAGCGGGCGCGATAGACGTCGATGCCGATGACGGCAAGGCAGATCGCGGCCGCAACGAAGAGGCTGATCTCGGCTGAGGTCACCAGCATCAGCAGGGCGAAGGCGCCGAACGGGGCGAGGATCAGGAAGATTGTCATGGCGGCCTCTAATCTTTACATCGTAAAGATACCCTAAGGGCGGGCGCCGGAGGCGTCAAGCAAAATCTTTACAGTGTCAAAATAATGCGGATGATTTGCAAAAAATGTTGAATTTACAGATGTTTGCGCTCTGTTTGGGTGAGACCTAGGTGCCGGCGAGGGCGCGCGACAGGATCGTCAGCGCGCAGGCCAGCAGTAAAACCAGCGTGATCGTGATGCCGCCACCGCGGCAGACACGGAATTGCAGCGTGTTCGGCGCGGCGTACATGCCGAGCGGGTGCAGCAGCCGTGAGACCAATAGCGCGGCCATCAAGAGATGCACCCATGCCGCCGCGAGGCCGGACATCTCCAGCATCGCCACCATCAGCGTGATGATCGGAACGTATTCGATGAAGTTCGCATGCGCGCGGATCGCGCTGCGCAGCGGCAGGCTTCCGTTGTCGCCGAACGCGGCGCGGTCCCGCATGCGCAAGCGCCCGACCTGAACGGCAAGGATTGTGTAGAGCAGGGCGAGGACGGCGAGATAGGTGGCGGTGATTGAGGGCAGGTGCATGGATGTCTCCTCCATCAACGGTGGCGTCATTCCGGGGCGATGCGTCAGCATCGAACCCGGAATCTCGAGATGAGATCAGTCACCTCTGGATTCCGGGTTCATCGCTGCGCGATACCCCGGAATGACGGGTGCACTACGCCGCACTGACCCAGTTGCCGTGAAAACCATCCGGCACGCGGTGGCCGAGATGCACCAGCGCGACGGGGCCGGCTTCGACATCCAGTGCGTCGAATACCGCCAGATCGCTGCGGTTCTCGCGCGCGCGCCAGACCGCCGACAGCAGCCAGCCGTCGCCTTCGGCGGCATCGGGCCCGCGCTCCACGAACACCGGCTCGGAAATCGTGTCGCCGGCGGGCAGCAGGTAATGGCCGAGACGTTTGCCCTTGCCGTCGACATGGACGATGCCGGACAGCGCGCCGAACATCGGCAAATCAGGGTTGGCGCAGGCGTACCAGCCATGGCTGTTCGAAAGGCCCGCACGCCGATCGTCGATGCGCGGGAATTCGCCGGTGAGGTCGTCGAGATAGGTTTGCGTGAAGCGGTCGGTATTGCCCGCGAGGTCGAAGGTCCAGCGGCAGTACCGCGCCCGCGATTTCTGCGGATCGGTCTTCGAGCCGTCGGGATGGGGGAACAGCGGGGCTTCCTCGAACTGCATCACGTCGGCAATGATGCGGCTGCCTTCTTCCCACGCATTCATGACGTGGAAGACGTAGCAGTTCTCGGCGCGGAACCAGACCAGGTCTTTTGCCGGCCCGTTGCGTTTCATGACGCCGACATAGGCGCCTTTCTCCGGCTCCCAGGCATAGGGCGGCCCGCCGCGCATCGCCCGCTCCATGCTGCCGGTGATGGGCAGGATCGGAAACAGCAGGTGATTTTCGGTGACGATGAAGTCGTGCACCATGCTGGCATAGGGTGCCTCGAAGCGATCGAACCGCGTCACGATTCCGGAGGCATTGACCGACCCGAAGGAGAGGGCGGGCGTGAGCGGACCCATCGCATTGTAGCCGAAGAACACCATCTCGCCGGTCACCGGATCGATCTTCGGATGCGCGGTGAAGGGGCCCTTGATGGCGCCGTTGTAGTCGCAATAGCCGAGACGGTTCAGCGTGCCGGGCTCGATCTCGGTCGGCAGATGGCCTTCCTCGAGCGCTAAAAGCTTTCCACCGTGGAAGATGATGTTGGTGTTGGCGACGCCGCCGTCGTCGGTGATCCCGGCCGGTGCACCCGGCAGCTTGCGGCCGAAGCCGCCGAACAAAGCGCGGCCGGCGTCGTGCTCGGCCAGCCATTTCGGGGTGCGGACCCAGCGATTGCGGTAGCTGGCGCGGCCGTTCTCCAGATGGAAGGCGTGCAGCATGCCGTCGCCGACGAACCAGTGCGCGCCGGGGGCATCGAATTGCGGGTTGGGACCGTTGCGATAGAGCGTGCCGTTGAGCTCGCGCGGCAACTCGCCGGTCACCTTGAGATGCGGCGCGTCGCATTCCATCGGGATCGGCGCCAGATTGGGCCGGGCCGCCTCGGTCTTCACCTGATCGAGCATCTCGCGTCTCCTCCGGTTAAATCTTTACATCGTAAAGATATCAGTAGGGATGTTGCGGTGCGCCGTCAAGCAAAATCTTTACAGTGTAAAAATTGCGGCTATAAGGAGTCGTATGGCAAGAACATCGCGAGAAATCAAAACGATCCGCCCCGCCGCGAAGCGCAGGCCGGCGAAACCCGTAACGGAAAGGCCGGCCCCCCGCCGGCGCCGTTCGGCAGGCGAGACGCCCTATCATCACGGCGATCTGCACGACGCCTTGCTCGCCGCCGCCGAGCGGGTGCTGGAACGCGACGGATTGCCGGGCCTGACTTTGCGGGCCGTGGCGCGCGAGGCGGGCGTATCGCATGCCGCGCCGACCCATCATTTCGGCGATCTCACCGGGTTGCTCAGCGAACTCGCCGCCATCGGCTTCCGTCGCTTCAACGAGGCCATGGTCGCGGCCCGCAATAGCGAAGCCCATCCGCTGATGAGGGGGCTGGCCAACGCCAAGGCCTATGTCGCCTACGCGCAGGCGCGTCCCGGCATGTTCAGTCTGATGTTCCGCAACGAGCGGATCGATATGACGCGGCCTTCGTTGCACGAGGCGGCGACCGCCTCCTTCGAAGGACTGGCAAGCGCAATCGGCGCCGGCCGCAACGAAAAACTCGCCGGCGAGGCGCTGGAGGCACTCTCGCTCGACCACGCCGCGGCGATTGCCCGCGCATGGTCGCTGGTGCATGGCTTCGCCACGCTGCTGCTCGACGGGCGACTGAAGGACATCCTGCACCGGCTGCCCGAAGGCACCGGGGTCGACCAACTGCTCGACGCGATGCTGCGCTCGACCGTGCCGCGGCCGCCGGGGGCCTAGCGCAGGGGTTTTGGCATTACACGGGAGAGACGGCTGCAATGAGCAACGTAATTCCGCAGCGCATGACCGCCCGAATCGAAGGCGACTTTGTCGTCTTCCTGATCGGCATGCGCATCAACAAGCTCTGGAAGGTATGGAAGTGGGGGCCGGTCGCCCGGCAGATGCCGCAGATGCTCGCCGAACTGGCTGCGCAGCCCGAGCTCGGGCTGTTGCACGCGCGGACGCATTTCGGGCTGCCCAATCTTCTGGTGGTGCAGTATTGGCGCAGCTTCGAGCACCTGCACAAATACGCGACCGGCGCGAACGCCCTGCATCTTCCGGCGTGGCAGGCCTTCAATCGCGCCGTCGGCAGCAATGGCGACGTCGGCATCTGGCACGAGAGCTATCTGGTGAAGGACGGCGCCTATGAGAGCGTCTACAACAACATGCCGCCGTACGGCCTCGGGGTCGCGGGCTCGCTGCAGCCGGCGCAGGGCGGAATGAAATCCGCCAGAGGGCGGCTTGGTCTGCCGGAAATGGCGGAATGAATTCGGAAGGGCCGCGCCACGGGTCGCAGCGTGCCGGTCAGCAATTCTGGCAAATCTTGATTTGCCGCTTCAGCCTCGCATCGGCTTCCGGATCCTCGTTGGGCAGGCGCGTCCACTCATCGTATCGCGCCTTGGCGTCCGATCTGGCTGACGCTTCTCTGGGCGGGGCATCATTCAGCGGGCCAAGAATGATCTCGCGGTCGCGGCTGCGCGCCGTCCTTCGTTTCGGCTTGGCCGGCTCGGCCTGATCGCCATCTGCTGTCGGCGGCTCGCCCAGCCCATCCCAGGCGATCGGCGCGCCGGCGGTCGGCGTCGTCGAGCAACCGGTACCGGAGGCGCAGCAGCCGGAGAGGGCGCTGCAGGCCAACAACAGAGCAATGAGTCTTGCTTGCATCACTGCCCCCTTTTGACGACGCGGCTAAAAGCCTGGATATCACAACACTTGGCAACTCAAGCCTGAAGCTTTGACGTTAATACGGCGATAAAGTGCCGATTGTATCTCATCGCGGCTTGGCCATGTCTACCGCGCGGCCGCGTTCACCGATCACCTTCACTTCGTCCTTGCCGCACTTGAAATCGCGGGCGAATTCGTCCGCCGCCTGGCGCGCGAGCTCGTTCGCGTTGCGGTTGGCCTGGCCGTCGATATAGGCGACATGACACACCGGCCCCGGCGGCAGCCGGGTCACCGCCAGCATCGGCTTCGAGATGGGGGTTCCGGTCTTGTCTGGCTGTTCGCTGTCGGAGATCATCCAGCGCTGAATGATCGCGAACGGCCTGCCGTCCACCGCCCGCCATTCGACGGTGTTGGCGGTGGAATTGAAGGGGGCAAACCAGGTCTCCGCGGCCGGCTCCTTGGCGGCGGCTGCGCGGTTCGGCCCAACCGAGACGGTCTGGCGCAGGTCGTCCTCGCTGACCAGCACCACCAGCTCCGATTTGCCGGGGCACACCTGCGCCACGCTGGCGCCGTCCCCCGGCTTGCCGATGGTGCGGCAGTCCTTCGGGGCCGTCGAGGTGTAGCTGCTGCTGAATGTTTGGGCGTCAGCCGGTGAAATCAGGCAAATTGCAGCGGCGAAAAGGGCCACAGCGGCCGGCGCGGCGAGATGCCGGTGGGAAACGCGTCTCATCTGCACTTCTCGCATGGAACTTCTGGGATCAGACGTACGCAATCTGGGGAAGGTTCATGGCAAAGGTACGAAACACCTGACTTTGCCGCGGAATCGTCCTAGAAGATCGGCTTCGCATTTCCTTTCCTTTTCGAGCGTGCAGTCACTCAGCCGTCATGCCGTCTATTCCTTCGAATAAACCCTATCGCGTCGGGCGCTCCCGTACCGGACTTGGTCTCTTCGCCACCAAGCCGATCAAGAAGGGCACCAAGATCATCCGCTACTTCGGGCCGCTGCTGGATTCGAAGAAGAAGGAAGAGGACGAGATCGAGAACAAATATCTGTTCGAGCTCAACAACCGCTGGACCATCGACGGCTCGGTCCGCAAGAACATCGCCCGCTACATCAACCACGCCTGCAAGCCCAACGCGGAATCGGACGTCAAGCCGCGCAAGCGCAAGGTCTTCATCCGCGCCATCAAGGACATCGAGCCGGGCGAGGAGATCAACTACGACTACGGCACCGATTACTTCAAAGCCTATCTGAAGCCGATCGGCTGCAAATGCGAGGCTTGCGAGAAAAAGCGCAAGAAGAAGCGCGCCGAGGCCCGGGCAGAGAAGGCGAAGCTGAAGGCCAAGGAAGAGCGCAAGGCGCTGAAGAAGGCCGAGAAGCTGGCGAAGGCCGAAGCGAAGCTGAAAGAGAAGTTGAAAGCGAAGGTCGAGCGGAACGCGAAGAAGAAGCTCAATGGCCATTCGCTGAACGGCAAGTCGCTGAACGGCGGCGGCCACGCCAGAGTTGCCGGCAAGAAGCCGGCGGGGCGGAAGCGGCCGGCCCCGGCGCCCGCCCTTCAGGCTTAGGCCTCACCCGCCAGGCTTGCGCGCCGATTTCGGCAAGCGCGCATCGCCGAAGTCCACCGCCGAGCGCTGTATGATCGCGCCGGTCTGGTCGACGACGACGCGGAAGCGCCGGTGTTCGGAGAAGAAGGTCAGTCGATGCCGGCCTAGATCGGCGTCGACCCCGCGCTCGGCGAGACTCGTAATCCGGCCCGCGCGCATTTCCTTCCGCAGCAGGGACGGCGCGAGGCCGAGGCCTTCGGCGACGATGGCGGCGTCGATCTGCACCGCGCCATTTTCGAACTCGATCGGTTTCATGCGTTGCACCTGATGGTTCGTTGTAACGCTCACGCGTGGGCTGGGCTGCGCCTGGCCGGCGCGGGGTAGGCGCATTCCGCCAATGTGGTGGCATCGAGCTCGCGCATGAAGGCCTCGCGCGCGGCAGCGAGCTTGGCCTTCAGCCGGCACCGCGGTTTCAGCACGCAACTGCCGCCGTCCTCGCGGAAACATTCGACCAGCTGCGGCCCTTCCAGGGCGCGCACCACCTCGCCGATGGTGATGGTCTGGGCGGGGCGGGCCAGCATGAAGCCGCCGCCGACGCCGCGCTGGGTCGAGATGAAACCACCGTCGGCGAGGTCGCGCACCACCTTGGCGAGATGGTTGCGGGATATCCCGAACTCGGCCGCGATCTCGCTGGTCGCGAACCAGCGGTCGGGCTCGCCGGCCAGCCGCATCAGGGCGCGCAAGGCAAAATCCGTAAATGATGTCAGGCGCATGGAAGCTCTTTCAAAATATCCGCTTGCAAATCATCTATAGCCGTCTAAATAGGTATTTGAAATACCTATTTAAGGGCAGGCGAGGTAATGGAAGCGATTGTGGCAGGGCCGGCGCGTCGGGAGCAGTTGACCGCCGAGATCATGAAGCGGACGGGCATCGATGAGGCGATGATCGAGCGCCTGGTGCGCGGCTTCTATGCCAAGGTCCGTGAGGATGCCGTGCTGGGGCCGATCTTCGAGGCCCGCATCAAGGATTGGGAGCCGCATCTAATGCAGATGTGCGCGTTCTGGTCATCCGTCGCGCTGATGACGGGCCGCTATCACGGCACCCCGATGGCCAAGCATCTGCCACTGCCGGTCGACGGCGGCCATTTCGACCGCTGGCTCGCGCTGTTCGAACAAACCGCCCGCGAGATCTGTCCGGGCGAAGCCGAAGTGCATTTTGTCGAGCGGGCACGGCGCATCGCACAAAGTCTCGAACTCGGCATCGCCGGTACCCATGGCGTCATGCTGGGCAAGGGCGAACGATTTCGACGCAACCAGCCAGGAGCAGCCTAATGGCCTATCGTGCACATGTCGTCACCAGCAAGGAGCAGGCTAACCCGTATTCCGGCAGCAGCCTGGTGCCGATGCTGGTCATCGGGCTGGTACTCACCTTTGCGGGGATGATTGCGGCGGTGATTTTGAGCTGAGGCGTTTCCTCCGTCATTGCGAGGAGCGAAGCGACGAAGCAATCCATCTATCCGCTATGCCGCGACATGGATTGCTTCGCGGAGCCTGTCATCGGGCGCGCATTCGCGCGACCCGTTGGCTCGCAATGACGGCTGAGGCCTTACGCCGTCACCGTCTCACCGCTCTTGCGCAGCCCGATATACTGCAACTCGGCAAACACGCCGGTCGCAATCGCCTGCGCGACGATGAAGACCTGACCGAGCAGGTTCGGCGACACCGCGCCGGAGAACAACAGCGCGATGCTGCCCAGCGTCCACGCGGCGTTGCCGACGATGACCAGCAGCACCAGCGCCTTTGCCACCGTCGACCGCGCGGCGAGCCAGCCGACCAGCGCCGTATAGGCGATCAGGAACAGGCCGGTTTCGCGCAGCAAGACCTCAGGCAGATTGAGGAACGGCGCCAGTGCGCCGGCGCCAAGGGTGAGGGCAACGGCCGCGACGCCGCTGAAGATGGCATCGGCGAGCAGGGCGCGGCTCAGGAAGGTGGACGGACGGATCATCACGATTCTCCTTTGCTTGGGGCTTTCAGGACTGGGATCAGCGTTGCAGCAGCGACCGGAGCTGACGCATCAGCCGCATCGGGCAGAGCGCCTTGCCGATGCGGTTCTCGATCGTCTGCACCTGCACGAACACGAAGACGCCGGTGTCGTGCACCAGGGGCTCGGGCATGTTCAGGGAGCGTGCCACGACCCGGGTGGCCAGATTGCGCACCCAGGGGATCATGACGGTGACGAGGCGGAAGAGGGTAAGCATCAGCATGGGGTCATCTCCTGTGCCTCCGAAGATGATCCAGCCCGTGACCCGTTTCGATTACCTCGGACGTAATGGAATGCGTGAAATTCGCATGGTAGGTTTTCCACCATGAACGCACATGCTGCCACGGCGCGCGCCGAACGATCCAAGCCCCTTCATATCGGCGACCACCTGCGCGAATGGCGCCAGCGCCGCCATTTGAGCCAGCTCGATCTGGCGGGAGACGCTGAAGTTTCCGCGCGCCACCTCAGTTTTGTCGAGACCGGCCGCGCCGCGCCGTCGCGCGAAATGGTGCTCAAGCTCGCCGAACGATTGGAGGTTCCCTTGCGTGAACGCAACGTGCTCCTGGTCGCCGCCGGCTTTGCGCCGGCCTTTCCGCAGCGCTCGCTGGACGATCCCGCGCTGAAATCCGCGCGGCAGGCGATCGATCTGGTGCTGAAGGCGCATGAGCCCAATCCGGCGCTGGCCTATGACCGGCACTGGAATCTGGTGACCGCCAACCGCATGGTGGCGCCGCTGCTCGAAGGCCTGCCACCGCATCTGCTCGGACAACCCTTCAACATCCTGCGGCTGGCCTTCCACCCCGAAGGCCTGGCGCCGCGCACGGTCAATCTCGCCGAATGGAGCGCGCATCTTTTGGAGCGGCTGCACCGGCAGTGCGAGGCCACCGCCGATCCCGAACTGCTCAAGCTGTATCAGGAGCTGAAGGCGTATCGGATGCCGGCGCGTTCGGGCCCGATCTCCGCCGACAATGTCGCGATCCCCTTCAAGCTGCGCCGCAATGACGAGGTGCTGAGCTTCATCTCCACCACCATGGTGTTCGGCACGCCCGTCGACATCACGCTGCAGGAGCTGGCGCTGGAAACGTTCTTTCCCGCAGATGATCTCACCGCCGAGCGGATGCGCCAGATCGCGGCGAGTTTGACGTGATTCGTAGGATGGGTAGAGCGAAGCGAAACCCATCATTTCAAGGCAGGCAAGATTGATGGGTTTCGCTGCGCTCTACCCATCCTACATGCGCCGTTTACACCCGCGCGCCCACTCCGCATAATCGCCGCATGGACTCGCGCCAACATGCACCGCTGCCGATCAACCCGGTCGGCGACCTCCTGCGCGGCTGGCGTAGTCGCCGCGCCATGAGCCAGGCCGATCTCGCCTTCGAGGCCGGCATCTCGATCAAGCATTTGAGCTACGTCGAAACCGGCAAGGCCGCCGGCAGCCGCGACATCCTGCTGCAACTCGCCGCCGCGCTCGGCCTGTCCTTGCGCGACCGCAACGCGCTCCTGGAAGCCGGCGGCTTCGCCCGGCAATATGGCGAGCGCGATCTTGCCGCGCCGGAAGTCGCCGACGCCAAGCGTGCGATCGATCTGCTGCTGCGCCGGCACGAGCCGTTTCCGGCCATCGTCACCGACCGCCGCTGGAACGTGATGCAGGCCAACCGCGCCGCCGCGCGGCTGATGACGATGCTGCTCGGCGAAGAGCGGATGACGCGGCCGCTCAATCACATGCGGATGTTTCTGGCGCCCGACGAATTGCGCCCATTCGTGGTGGACTGGCCGGACGTCGCGGCTGCATTGCTGGCGCGCGCCCGCCACGAGGCGATGGCCGCGCCGCTCGATCTGGCGCTGCAGTCGACATGGCGCGAATTGCTGAAGCTGCCCGATATGCCGACACCGCAGCTCAACGACACCGATACGCCGGGCCCGCTCTGCGAGGTCCGCCTGAAGAAGGGCGATATCAGCATCGGCCTGATCGGCGCGGTGCTGACGCTCGGCACGCCGCAGGACGTCACGTTGCAGGAATTGCGCGTCGAGATGTTTATGCCGGTGGACGCCGCCACCGAGGCGGCGCTCACCGCGCTCGCCGCTCAGGATGCCTGAGCCTGCGCCGCGCGCCGCTCGAAGCTCATGGCCTGCAGCACTTCGGCGAACGGGCCCTTGCGATCGCTGAGGCTTGCCATCGTCAGGCCCGCGCCATCGGCGCCGGCGCGGGTGCGCGAGCGGATCAAAATCCAGTCGCCCTCCGGCGGGCGGAAGAAGTACAGGCTGATCTCGGGATTGATGAAGGTCCATTCCCGCATGTCGACGATCTGGCCGACGCCGCTGGCAAAATCCGCCGCCTGCACCGCCTGCAGCAGCGGCGTATTGGCCTCGCCCTCGACCATGGGCACGTCGAGCCGCATCCAGGCGGCGGCGGGGCCGGGCTTCTCCAGCGCGCCCTCGATCAGCCGCACCGAGACGTTCTGGAAATAGCGGCTCCATTTCTGGGCAAAGGCCGGCGGCGGCGCGCCGGTTTCCGGCGCGGCGTCAGCGCCGTCCTTCGAGAAGGGATCGGCGGGGGACTCGCCGCCTTGCACAGTTAGCAGCGCCGTGCAGCGGCCGATCTCGACGTCGCCGTCGGTGAGGCGCACCTGGATCGTCTTGGCCTTGCGGCCGTCGCGCAGCGTATCCGTCGCAAGGCCGAAGGCGCGCAGGCCGGCCGGGCGCCAGAGATCGAAGGTGAGGCGGCGCACCGCAAAGCCGCAGGCCCGGGCAATCCGCTCGACCTCGCGCGTCATCAGCGCCGTGGTGGCGCTGCCCTGCAGCATATCGGGCGACCAGGGCCCGCCGGCGTGCTCGGTGGCACGGAACAGGGGGCCTTCGGGCTTGAAAATGGCGGTCATTGCGTGGGCTCCGCGGTTCAAATCGATGGTGCGGAGTTCTAGAAAGGCCGGCCTGGCCCCACAATAACCGCGGAGGTGAAGTGATACGAGACATGCCGATATCGCCCTTGTCTCTCCGCCTGATCGGGCTACCTTCCGGCGATCATTCAGCGAGGACGCCCCGATGAGCACCCTAAAACCCCTCAAGATCGACATCGTCTCCGACGTGGTCTGCCCGTGGTGCTATATCGGCAAGCGCCGGATCGAGAATGCGCTGGCGCTGGTGCCGGATGTTCCGGTCGAGGTGCGCTGGCGGCCGTTCTTCCTCAATTCCTGGGTGCCGCGCGAGGGCATCAGCCGTGACGAATATCTCACCACCAAGTTCGGCTCGGTCGAAGCCTACAAGGGCATCGCCGGTCGCGTCGTGGCCGCCGCCGGCGAGGAGGGCCTGACCTACCGGCCGGAACTGGTGAAGCGCCAGCCCAACACCATCGATTGCCACCGCCTGATCCACTGGGCCGATGCGCAGGGCAAGGCCGCCGAGATGAAGCAGCGCCTGATGGAATTGTATTTTCGCGACGGCGGCGATCTGACGGATGTTGATGTGCTGGTGCAGGCCGCAGCCGATGTCGGTCTCGACGCCGATGATGTGCGCAGGCGCCTCGCCACGGATGAGGATGTCGCGCTGATCTCGGGCCAGGCGCAGGAAGCCTCCGACAAGGGCATCTCCGGCGTGCCGACCTTCGTCTTCGCACAGAAATACGCCGTCTCCGGCGCGCAGCCCGCCGAACAACTCGCCCGCGCGATCCGGCAGGTGTCCGGCGAAATCAACGCGCAGGCGGCGGAGTAAGAGCGGCTTTCTTCTCCCTCGCCCCGCTCTTGCGGGGAGAGGGTTGGGGTGAGGGGCTTCTCTCCGAGAGCGCAGTGTGGCGTTTGGCAGTGAGTGTCGCCCCAATGACGAACAGCAATAAACATCTGGGAGGCACCATGATCTATGAACTTCGAACCTACACCGTAAAGCCCGGCACGCTCGGCGACATGGTCAAGGCCGCGAGCACGATCTCGCGCGAGATCCGCAAGGATGATTACGGCAAGCTCGAAGGCTATTGGTTCACCGAGATCGGGCCGCTCAACCAGGTCCTGCACATGTGGAGCTACAACAGCTTTGACGAGCGGGCGAAGTTGCGCGCGGAGCTATCGAAGAATCCGCGCTGGACCAATGAGTATGTGGCGCTGATCCGTCCCCTGCTCGTGCGTCAGGAGGTCCGCCTGATGAACGCGGTGCGGCCGCCGGTCGCCCCGGCGTCCACAGGCAACGTCTACGAACTCCGCAATTACCGCGCCAAGGCGGCAGGCGGCCTCAAGCAGTGGCTCGATGCGTTCACCGGGGTACTGCCGGAGCGCGAAAAATATTCAAAGATCGTCGGTCTTTGGACCACCGAAGCGGGGCAGCCGAACGAGGCCTGCCATATCTGGGCCTATCCCAGCCTCAACGCCCGCGCCGAGGCACGCGGCAACGCGATGAAGGATCCGGCGTGGCAGGCGTTCCTTGGCAAGGGGCCGGGCTTCCTGGAGGAGATGCATTCGACCATCATGCTGCCGGCGCCGCATTCGCCGCTGCAGTGAGGCGGTCGCTCAGGCGCCCTTCAAATAATAATTTGCGCGTTTGCCGAGCGCGATCCGCCGCAGCACGCGGCGCATCGCCATGGAGGCGCGCAGCGGCTTGATGGCGGTCGTGATCGTCCGATAGAACGCGAGCTTCAGCCAATCGAACGCCGGCTGCTTGCCCGGCGGCTGCTGCGGCAGGCCGATGCCGCGCAGCATCGAGTTGAAGAAGTGCAGGTCGTTCAGCCGCCGCACCTCGCGCGTCTTCCAGGTGATCGCCATCGAGATCGAGAACGATCCCGCGGTGCGCACCCAGTGCGGCCACTGATACGGCACGTAGCAGCCGTCGCCCGCGAACAGGTGGAATTCCAGGCCGCGCGGCGCGATGCTCTCGTCGTATTTCAAATTGCGATGCTTGGTCATCGAGCGCTCGATCTCGTCGTCGGGGACGATCGAGCGGTCGGTGTTGTCGAAGATCGTGAAGTATTTTTCGCCGTGGATGTGCACGAAGAAATTGTCTTCGCTGTCGAGATGGAACGGCGTGGTCGAGTTCGGCGAGGACACGAACAGGAAGCCTTCCACCTGTTCGAAGCCGGCATCGAGCAGGCTGTTGAAGCCGCGGGCGCGGGCGACCGACAGCAGCGTGTCCTCCAGCAGCGCCCGATATTCCGGCGCGTTCTCGACGCGCTTGAGCACCATCCAGGCGCCGGCGGTTTCGATGCTTTTCACCACTTCGACCGGGTCGAGGTCGACGGCCGGGATCGCGTCCGGATCCTGGCTGATCGCGACCTTGCCGGAATTATATTCGATCAGGTCGCGCGGCAGTTCGGACGCCAGTTGCGCGATGCGCGGCAGCGTCAGCAGTGGATGGCCGGCGAGCCTATGGCGGATCGCGAACGGCTTTAGCGGAAAATCGCGGCGCAGCGCGTCGCGATCGGCCGTAATCACCGGCGCAATGGCTGTGAGCGTATTCATCTAGGATTTCTCCTGCCGTGCCCTGACGAAATGAACGAGGCGGCGCGCCGGTTCGCGGATGGCGTCGCGCAGGCCGAGCGCGGCGCGGATCAGCGCAACCACTGGATCGTTCCGCCGCAGCGGGATCAGGACGTCGCCGATCGCAAGCCGTCCGCGCCAGACCGGGTTGATCATCGGATGGTCGGGGCTCGCGGTGGAATCCACCGTCGAAATAGCAGGGTCGGCGCAGAGATGCCGGGTCAGATCCAGCGTCAGCTGCACGCCCGGCGAAAATTTCGCGAAGCGCTCGTCGACGCCGAGCTTGAAATAGAAGGCGCGGCTGCGATGCCGCAGCACGATCGCCGCCGCCACCGGCGTCTCGCCGGCGCGCAGGCTCACGATCTCGCATTGGCCGGTCTCGGCCAAGGCAGGGACCGCGCGGCGGATGAAGGCCGCGTCGCCTTCGTCCTGGCCGAGCGCGGTGCCGCGCTGGCCCTTCCAGCCGCTGGCCTCCAGCTTGAGGAATGTTTCGAGGGCGCTGGCTGTTTCACGTGAGGTGCGCGCCACGTCGAAATGTACGGTACCGTGTTCGGCGAGGCGGTTGCGCTGGCGGCGCAGTTCTTTCAGCTTCTTCGCGCCGAGCGCCTCGCGTAATAGGTCCTCGGCGTCGGCGCTGGCATCGAGGCAGGCGCGGACATGCGATTGCAGCACGACGGGCCGCATGCCGCCGCGATCCAGCACGTCGGTGAAGGCCTTCATCGCCGCGCCGTCGAGCGAGGTGGCGCGGAAGATCAGCGCATGCGCGCCGGCCTGCCTGGCCTGCCGCAACAGGCCCGTCACGGCATCCTCGGCCATGTCGGCGTCGAGCAGCGGCGTGCAGAGCGTGCCGTAGGGGTCGGCGCTGACCAGGGCGGGCAGCGGGATCTTGTAGGCGCGCCACATCGAGATCACGGGCACGAGGCCGATCAGGCGGGAGGCATCGCGCCACGCGCCGATTGCCGCGGCGCCGACGCGCCCCCGCGCCGACGCGTTCACCGCCAATTCCCATTCGGGCAGATAGTAGCCGTTCGGCTCGGTGGCGCGCTCGGATAGCGCGCGCCACTGCGCCGCGGCAACGGCGGCAAGCGGCACCAGCGCCGCGCCGGAATCCGTCGCACGCGTGTTCGCATCCGTGCTTGATGCACGATGCGCCGTCGATGTGTCGGCTATGTCAGCCACTTCCCCATATCCCCGTTCGCGACTTATGCGGCCGGCGACGCCTTCGGCGCGTCGCAGCCATCGCGTTTACGGGGCAAGGCTAGTGGAAAGAGGTGGAAAATAGCGTTGCTGCGAGGCTCCGATTTGAGCGGTCGCGTTAACGGATTGTTCAGCCTGATCGGGCCGCGCCGCCGTCACGCCACCTCGGCCGTCGCCGGGGCGGACAGGAATTTGGCTTCGAACTCGCTGGCCGGCATCGGCCGGCCGAAGGAATAGCCCTGTCCTTCCTCGCAGCCCATGCGGACCAGGAAGTCGGCCGTCGCCCGGTCCTCGATCCCTTCGGCAATGACGGAGAGGCCCAGTTGCTTGGAAAGGCCGATCGTCGAGCTGACGATCGCGGCGTCGTCCGGATTGGTCAGCAGGCCCAGGACGAAGGAGCGGTCGATCTTCAGCCCGTCGAGCGGGAATTTCTTCAAATAGCTGAGGCTGGCGAAGCCGGTACCGAAATCGTCGAACACGAGGCGAACGCCGAGCTCCTGAATTTCGCGGAACGTATTCAGCGCGCCCTGCTCATCGTGGAGCAGGATGTCCTCGGTGACCTCGAGCTCAAGGCTGGTTGGATTCAAGCCGGTATTCGCAAGCACCTGCGCGACCGAGATGGCGAGGCCGCCAGACTCCATCTGGGAGGGCGAGAGGTTGACGCCGATGCGCAGTCTGTGTCCCGCGCGTTCCCAGGCGGCGCCCTTGGCGCAGGCGGCCTGGAGCACCCACTCGGCAATCCGCTCGGAAATCGGGGAGGTGTTGACAACAGGCATGAATTCGCCCGGCGAGACCAGGCCACGCACCGGATGACGCCAGCGGATCAAGGCTTCGGCGCCGACCAGGCGGCCGTCGGCCAGATGCACTTGCGGCTGGTAGAACAGCTCGAACTCGTTGCGGTCCGCAGCCAGCGCCAGCTCCGCTTCCAGCGTCAGGCGCTTCTCCAGTTCGCGGCGGATTGAATCCTCGAACAGCACATAGCCGCCGCGGTTGGTAGCCTTGGCGCGGCTCAGCGCCATGTGCGCGTTGCTGAGGAGTTCGTCGGCCGTTCGTCCATCGCCCGGGCAAACGGCGGCTCCGATGCTGACCTTGACGCGGAGGTGGCGGTTGCCGGCCAGTAGCGGCGCATCGAAGCTGTCGCCGATCCGTTCGGCAAAGCGGCCGAGATTTTCTCCGATATCGCCCGTCGGGACGGCAATGGCGAATTCGTCTCCGCTCAGGCGCGCGACCAGGCCTGCGAGCGGAATGGCCGCCGTCAGTCGCTTCGAAATGGCGCGGAGCACGAGATCGCCGCAGGTGTTGCCGAGCATGTCGTTGATCTGCTGGAATCCGTCGATGCCGATCACCAGCAATGCCACCTTGCGGCCGTCTGCTTCGGCCGCGGCCATTTTCGCCTCGAGCTTGTCGTGAAGCGTGTTTCGGTTGATCAGCCCGGTCAGCGTGTCGTGTTCGGCGAGGTATTTGATGCGTTCGGCCTCGCGCTTGCGCACCGAGATGTCGCGCAGGATCGCGCCGAACTGGAATCCGTCGGTGCCCTGCCAGCCGGAGAAGCTGGCTTCGACCGGAAACACCTCGCCATTGCTGCGGCGTCCATCGAACTCGATCACGCTTCCGGCGGCGAGTTCGGCGGCATTCCTGATCGAGAAGGCGGCGGTTGCGACGGTCTCGTCGCGGGCGCAGATCTCGTCGAAGGAGCGGCCGATCATCTCTTCGGGCTGGTAGCCGAAAATCGCGGTAGCGCCGGGATTCCAGTCCGTGATCATGTAACGGGAATCCGTGCAGATCAGTCCGTCGCCCAGCGACATGGCCACGCGCTGGAAGCGGCTCTCGGCGACCCGGCCGAGCAGATTGCGGATATCGATTTCGTCGAGCGCGATGGCGGCGATGTAGATGACGACGGCGATATGAAACAGCGCGGTGTCCACAATGAGCGGGAACATCGCCTGCAACAGGAAGGCTGCGGCTTCGACTGCCACCGCCATGGCCAGCAGCAGCGCCACCCGCTTGCCGGCGGACAAGCGGCGCCACGTCGCCAGCATGACGAGAACGAGCAGCGCGAGGCCGGCCGCCGTGACGATCCCTGAAGTCCATTGCAGCGCGCGGTTCTGCAGCAGCGACTCGACGGCAAGGGCCTGCAGCACCGGGCCGGACAGGATGACGCCGTTCGGGACGCTGAAGCGGTCGCCGAGTTCGAGCGCTGTGCCGCCGACAATGACCTTCTTGCCGGTCAGCTTGCGCAGCGTCGCCTCGTCGCCGCGCAGGACGTCGGCATAGGCCAGTTTGGGAATCCCCGTGGTGCGGATGCTGAAATCGATCAGGAACGGCGCGCGCTTTTCCGCATATTGTCCGGCGAGCACGCCTGCCATCGACGGCACGAATTTGCCGTCGATGTTCTCGCCGAACGGGTAGCGGCGAACGAGGCCGTCCGGCCCGACCTCGACATTGACCAGCGCAGGCCATGAATGTTCGGCAAATTGCTGCAGCGGGCGGTTGACGTGAAGATTCTTCCGGTCGGTGCCGGGTTGCTGGAAGGAAGGCAGCACGATCGATCCGCCCGCGCTCTCCAGGGCTTCGGCGAAGTTGCGGTCCGATGCCGCTTCCGATGGGGTGGAGAAGTCGATATCGAGCGCGATGTCCTGGGCGTCCGCCTTCTGAAGCTGCCGTATCAGTTCGGAGTGGAGCAGACGCGGCCAGGGCCAGACGCCGACCTTGTCGATCGACGGCGCATCGATAGCGATGACGACGACATCGCCGCTCGCCTGGCGCGATTGCCAGGCGAACCGCAGGTCCGCAAGCGGATTGCGAAGTGAGCCATGCCAGCCGCCCGCCAAGACAATGGCGAGCGCAATCATCACGAAAATATGCGACCGGTATCGCTTCACTTGCTCACCATTCTGGTGGTTCGCAATTCGACGCCATCAAGGCTGGCGTACGTAGCCCTTCAGTTGACGATGCCTCTAGCTTCGGCCGCGGCCATTTCCATGTCCGTTCCCATGGCCGTTGCCATTGCCATTCCCGTTCCCATTGCCGTTCCCATTGGCTCCGCCGTTCCCGTTGCCATTCCCATTGTTGCCTTTGCCATTGCCCTTTGCGCCACCTTCCGAACCGCTGGAGGCGGCGATCGCGGCGCTGACGCTGGAAGGACCGGCTGCGTTTGCTGCACTGTAGGCGCTATTGCCCTGGCTGTTGTTGGATGCGCCGCCCTCGGACGAACTCCAGATCGTCTCGGTCTTGGCGGCGCTGCGGCCTCCGCCGTGGGCTGCCGACCTGTTATGGGCGAGACCGTTCGTGACGCGGTGGACATTGAGGCGGACTTCGCCGATCGAGGATGAGATGCGGGTCACGCCATGTCCTTGCGAATGCGCGACGGCATTCCGGCCTGACGAGACGTTCTGCCCATTGGACGCATGGCGCGGGGCGGCGAGACCGTTGCGCGGCACCGGCACCCGCTCAATCGAGGGGGCGCGCGGCCTGCCGTGTTCGATCGGGCTGAGCGTTCCGGCACCGCCCAGCGAGAGTCCGGCCTTGCCGTTCGCAAAAGCCGTCGCATGCTGGCCCGCCATCACCTGGGCGATCTGGCCCGACTTGAAGTCCGAAACTTCGACCTGACCGCGGATTACGTCGACGGTGGTCTTGCCGGCATTGACGGTGACGCGGAATTGCGTGCCCTTCACCACGGCGGCGAGGTAGGGCGTCTCGACCTCGAAATGCTTGACATTGCGCTTTTCGACATCGAGCAGGATCGAACCGGCCTGCTGCACGATCGTCGTCGCGAGCCCTTCCTTCTTCTGCGCGGGGACGCCGACCACCGAATTCGGCCCGACCATGATCATTTCCTCGCCGCGCTTCAGGAGCACGCGGCCGTTACGGCCGGTGCGCACGGTGTCGCCCGGCTTCAGCACGTCTTCCTGTTTCAGAGATGCCTGCTGCACGTCTGAACCGGCGAGCCAGACCTCGCCCGAGAATTTGCTGACCGCCCAGGTGTCGCCATCGGCGGCGAAAGCTGCAGACGCTGCCAGGACGAACGCCGCCGCAAGGGCTCTTGAGGCGTGAAGAATCGCACGCATGAAACTCTCTCCGATTGCCGAATTGTCCTGCAGGCTAGGGGAAATGTTTCAACATTGCGTGAGTGCAACCCACGTTCTCTTCGCGACCCATTAACGATTCGTTGACCATAATTTTCTATTAAAAATCAGATGGCTAGCGGTTCCACCCACGACTTCGGCTGCGCTTCCGTACAATTACGGAAATGCGCGCGTTCATGTTTGTCCCGCGCAGTGGCCGCCGGTATTGGACTGTGGGTTTCGCTCGGGACTTTTACGGCTGACGCGCAGCAGGCAAGCCAGCCCGGCTTCGATCCAAGGCAGACCGAAAGGCGTTTCGAGGCCCAACAATCGAGCCAGGGCAACAATGGGCGGCCGCGATTACCGTCGCCGCAGTTCGCGACCGACGGGCAGGGGGATTCGAGGCCGCTGTTCGTGCTTCGGCATGTCTCGATCGCCGGCGCCGTCGCGATCCCGCAGGAGCGGCTGGTGACGGCGTATCAACCCTATCTCGGGAAAAAGGTGTCGCAGGCCGACCTCGCGGCGATCGCGAGCGCCGTCAGCGACATTTACAGTTCCGCCGGCTTTCACCTCAGCCGCGCGATCGTTCCGCCGCAGGACATTCAAGGCGGCGAGCTTCGCCTTCAGGTCATTGAAGGCAGCATCACGAATCTGACGCTGAAGGGCGATGCCGCCGGACAATTCGGTGTGCGGGCGATGCTCGATGCCGTGCTCGCGGAACAGCCGTCGCGGCTGGCGACGCTTGAACGGCAATTGTTGCTGATCAACGGCCGCCCTGGCGTGCGGATCGAGGACACCGCAATTGACGAGATCGGCACCGCGAGTGGACAATTCCACCTCGTCCTCTCGGTGAAGACCTGGCATGTCTTCACTTCGGTTGGCGTCGACAATCTGGGATCGTCGTCGGTCGGACCCTGGCAAAGCTATGGGACGGCGGCGTTCAACTCCTATCTGGCGCCCGGCGACTCCTTTGTCGTCAATCTCTCGACCACGCCCGGCGATGTGCGCCAGCTCGCGTTCGGCCGCCTGTCTTACGAAATGCCGGTCGGCACCGATGGCGCCCGTATCGGCGCGTCGGGCTATTACAGCGAGGTCTGGCCCGGCGATTACCGGCGGCTCTACAGCGACAACATCAAGACCGATTCGTTCGAGATCCGCGGCAGCATCGTTCCCCTGCAGTCGCAGAAATCCACGCTGACGCTCACCGCGGCTGCCGGCTTCACCAATGCCAACGAAAACGACTTCTTCGGCCCGGTCTATGCCGATCGCATCCGCACCGCGAGCCTCACGGCGGACTACCGCCTGCAGGACAATTTCGGCGGCACCAATTATCTGACGGCGAATTATCGCCAGGGCCTCGATATTTTTGGCGCGTCGCACCGCGATGACGACTACCTCTCGCGCTATGGCGCGTCCGCCAGGTTCTCGGCGTTGAATTTCTGGTTCACGCGTTACCAGACACTGGTCGATGCATGGTCGCTGAAGCTGGCCGCGGCCGGGCAGGTCGCGTCCGGCCCGTTGTTCACCTCGCAGCAATTCTATCTCGGCGGCCTCGCCTTCGGGCGCGGCTATGGCAGCGCCGAGATCAGCGGCGATAACGGCCTGGCGGGCTCCGTCGAGCTGCGCTTTGACCAGAAGACCAGCCTTCAATATCTCAGCGGCTATCAGCTCTACGGCTTCGTCGACAGCGGCGTCGCCTGGAACGACGGCTACCGCCCAAGCGACGGCATTTCGCTCGTGTCGGCGGGCGCTGGCGTCCGCTTCTTCATGATCGACGGCCTGCAGGCCGACATCGGCGTCGCAGCGCCGCTCAGCTATCGGGCGCCCGACAATCCGACCCGCGGCGCGCGCGTGCTGTTCTCGCTGTCGAGTGCGCTGAAACTCTGCCCGGTCCGTGCGGCGACGCGCTGTTTGTAAGGCTAGATCGGCTCGTAGTTCTCGCTGCTGCAGGTATCCTCCGGCTCGATCTGCCGGCGATCCGCGATCACCCCGTCCGAAATCTCGATCCGATAGGTCTGCGTGCCTACCGGTTTGCCGGTCACCGAAACGACTTCGGCCCTGACGCATGCGGTCCAGCCGGGGCCGCGCAGGTTCGGGCGCGGCTCGGAGACGCGAACATTGCTCGGCTGCGAGGCCGCCGTGAACACGGAGTCCAGCTTCTCCTTCAATATGCGCTTGACGTTGGGCGGCGGCTCGAGCGGGGCTGGTTCGGGGGCCTTGGCGCGCATGAATTCGGGCACCGGCGCGCGGATATCGGCGAAGCCGCAACCCGCAAGCGTCAACGCTGCGCCTGCCACCAGCGCTATGTGTACCCCGATCCGCCGCATCTAAGGTTGTTCTTAGCCCGAAGACCGCGTTCCCTCCAGAGCATTGCGGTCCTGTCAACATAACGATCCCGCGACTGTGATTCACATCACTGCACGGGACTTGGACCTGCGGCAACATCGTCGCCAAATCGGGCTTCTTGTCACACCTCATATGGCGCGGCCGGCCTGAACCTTTGGCCCCAAGGCCAACACCAATCCGTAACCTGTATTGCCGGGAGGTGACATCATGTTCCGTCACACATTGTTCAAGCTGATGATTCCCGCCGCGGTCTTTCTGGGAGCCCAGCCGGCCTTTGCCGAGAGCCGGCTTGCGCTGGTGATCGGCCAGTCCGCCTATCGCTCGGTGCCGGCGCTGCCCAATCCGGCCAATGACGCCAGGGCGGTCACGCAATTGCTGACCGATTCCGGCTTCGAGGTGTCGACGGCCTCCGACCTTTCGCAGAATCAGATCCGCGAGACGGTCAGCGAATTCGCCGGCAAGGTGGCGGCCAAGGGCGCCGACACGGTGGCCCTGGTGTTTTATGCCGGCCATGGCTTGCAGGTCGACGGCGAGAATTTCCTGATTCCGGTCGACATCGATGCGAAGCGCGAGGCCGACATTCCGCTTCAGGCGGTGCGCCTCAACGACATCCTGAATACGCTGACCTCGGTGCCGAGCCGGATGCGCATCCTGATGCTCGACGCCTGCCGCAACAATCCGTTCCCGGAACTGAAAACGGCCGGCAGCGGCCTGGCGCTCGTCGACGCCAAGGTCGGAGCGCCCGGCACGTTCCTGTCGTTCTCGACCTCGCCAGGCGCGGTTGCCGAGGACGGCAGCGGTTCCAACAGCCCGTATACGACCGCGCTGCTGGCGGCGGGCCGGGAACAGAACATTCCGATCGAAGAGACCTTCAAGCGGGTGCGGCTTGCGGTGAACAAGGTCACCGAGGGGCGGCAGACCCCGTGGGACAGTTCCTCGCTGACCGAGGATTTCCGCTTTTCCGGCGCATCGGTCGCCGGGCCGAAACCCGCCGCCGCGCCGAAGAAGACGGTGGCCGAGTGGACGCGCGATCTCAACGGCAAGCCGGTCGAGGCGGCGAACGAACTGATCGTGGCCGACGGCTCAGACGAGGCCTATGAGGCGTTTGCCGGCCTCTATCCGCAGACGACGCTCGGGCGGCTGGCGCGCGACTGGCTGGTCCGGCACCGCCGCATGGTGGCGTGGAACGAGACGGTGCTGATCAACACCGCGTCCGCATATCGCTCCTTCCTGGCGAAATTCCCCGACAGCGATCTCAGCGCGACTGCGCGCAAGCTCGAACTGCGGCTGCGCAACCGGCCCGAGTTCACTCCGGCCGTCGCTGCCGCCAACGCCGCTATCCCGCAAAACGTCGCGCTGACCTGTCCCTGCAATGCGCAGCCGCCGCAGCAGCAGCCGATCAAGGTCAATGCGCCGGTCCGGCGCGTCGAGCCTGATCCGCCGAAGAAGCGGGTCGATCGCAAGCCGCCGCGCCGGAGCGATCCGGACGATGACGTCGTGGTCGTGCGACGTCCGCCTCCGCGCGTGGTGTACGATGCGCCGCCGCCACCGCCGCCGGTCAGCATCGGTATCGGCATCGGTCTCGGTGGTTTCGGCGGCGGCCGTGGTGGCCACTATGGCGGCAATTATCGCAGGGGTGGATACTGAGGTGGCAATAGGGTAATTGATCCCGCAAGCGTTGCGATGCGCTTGCGGGGGTGGAATGCGAAATCCGGTTCGTCTGCTCGCTTTCGTCGTTGTCATTTTATGCGTCTGTATTTCGCTTCCGGCGTCGGCCTGGGAGCACTGGGGAGGGGACCGCGGCGGATCGCGGTTTTCGCCGCTGAGCCAGATCACCCCTGACAATGTCGACAGTCTCGTCCGCGCCTGGGAGTTTCGCACCGGCGACCTCGACAGCCGCCCACCCGAGGCGATGCGGCGGACCAAGTTTCAGGCGACCCCGCTGCTGGTCGAGGACAGCCTGATCTTCTGCTCGCCCTTCAACGAGGTCATCGCGCTCGATCCGGGTTTCGGGGCGCAGAAGTGGCGGTTCGATCCGAAAATCTCGACCAATCAGCGCCCGGCCAACCGCTACAATTGCCGCGGCGTCGCCTTTTGGGTCGATGCCGGGGCGGCCGACGGCGCCGCCTGCCGCGCGCGGATCTTCATGGGCACCAATGACGCGCGCGTGATCGCGCTCGATGCGAGGTCCGGCGTGCCCTGTGCCGATTTCGGCGAGCGTGGCGAGATCAAGATCGACATCGGCATGCCGCTGGAATGGCCGGGCGAATTCCAGATCACGTCGGCGCCGGTGATGGTGCGCGATACCGTCATCGTCGGCTCGGCGATCGCGGACAACCGCCGCGTCGATGCGCCGGCCGGCACGGTGCGTGCCTTCGATGCGCGCAGCGGACGTGCGCGCTGGAGCTTTGATCCGCTTGACCGCAGCGGCATCAGTGCGGGCCACGCCAACGTCTGGGCGCCGATGTCGGCGGATGAGGAGCGCGGCCTGGTATTCCTGCCGACGTCCTCGCCGAGCCCGGATTTCTGGGGCGGCAAGCGGCCCGGCAACAACGTGCACGCCAATTCGGTCGTGGCGCTGCGCGCCGAGACCGGTGAGTTGGTGTGGTCGTATCAGACCGTGCATCACGATGTCTGGGACTATGATCTGCCGGCGCAGCCGACGCTGGCGCGCATCGAGACCGGCGAGGGCCCGCGCGACGTCGTGATCCAGCCGACCAAGCAGGGATTTGTCTTCGTGCTCGACCGCGACACCGGCAAGCCGGTGTGGCCGGTCGAGGAGCGCAGCGTGCCGCAGGGCGGCGCCGAGGGCGAAGTGCTCTCGCCGACGCAGCCGTTTCCGACCCATGTGCCGCCGCTGCTGTCGCAGCAGATTTCGGCCGATGATGTGTTCGGCCTGATCCCGTTCTGGGAACGCGAGGTCTGCCGCGCCAAGGTCGCCGCGGCGCGCAATGACGGCCTCTACACGCCGCCCTCGACGCAGGGCTCGGTCGTGTTTCCGATGACGGGGGGCGGCGTGAACTGGGGCGGCGCCGCCTTCGATCCCGTCAACCAGATCCTCATCGCCAACACGACGCGCGCGATCCACATCATCAAGTTGATCCCGCGGAGCCAGACGCAAGGCTTCGAGCCGCCGCCCGGGCACGATTTCGGGCGCCAACAAGGTGCGCCCTTTGCGATGACCCGCGCGGTCGCGTTGTCGCCACTGGGGTTGCTCTGCAACAAGCCGCCATGGGGCGAGATGGTCGCGGTCGATCTCAAGGGCGGCAAGATTCTCTGGCGCTCCCGCGTCGGCACCACCGAGGATCGCGCACCACTCGGCATCGCCCTCGGCTTCGGCACGCCGCTGGTCAGCGGCGTTGCGATCACCGCCGGCGGTCTCGTCTTCACCGGCGCGATGGATGCTTACTTGCGCGCCTTCGATGCACGCTCGGGGCGTGAACTGTGGCAGGGGCGGCTGCCGGTACCGGGTGTCGCCAATCCCATGACCTACATGTGGAAGGGCGAGCAATATGTCGTGATCGGCGCCGGTGGTCACTCCGAGTCCGGCACCACGATCGGCGACAGCGTGGTCGCGTTCCGCCTGGCACGGCCGGGAGAGACGCCCTCGCTGCGCTCGCGCACGATCGATCGCCCCGGCGGAAGGTTTTTGAGTGGGGCGATCGCGGTGGGACTGGCGATTGTGCTGATGGCAGCGCTGGTCTGGCGCTGGCGGCGGCGCAGGCTAGGGGCGTGAGCCTCGCTCCGCTCGCAATGACGGCACGGCGCATCTCGTACGATGGGTAGAGCGCGGCGAAACCCATCATGCCTCCGCACACGGGATTGATGGGTATCGCGAAGCGAAATCCATCCTACGCAGCCGTGATCTCGCGGCACGAACAGCGGCCGTAGGCCAAAACGAAGCATGCTCACCATTTGACAGCGCAATCGGTGATGCATGGTGGGCACGTCGCTTGCGCTCCTTTGCCTACCCTACGATTCCCTACATTCTACAGCATCGCAAACGCGCTCGAGACCATCGCGACCGGCTTGTTGTCGGTGGCCGATAGCAGCGTGACGCGGCCGAAGCTCATGGTGCGCCCGAGGCGGACCACGCGGGCGTCGGCCAGCACGTCGGAGGCTGAGACGGCGCGCATGAAATGCATGGTCTGGTCGACGGTCGTCAGCGCCCGATAGCCGCCGTTGGCGGCAAAGTTGGCGATCACCATCGCGGTGTCGGCAAAGGCCAGCAGCGCCTGGCCCGAGACCGTGCCGCCTTTGCGGCACAGCCGCTCCGAGAACGGCAGGCGCAGGATCGCGCCCGGCTGCCAGTCGTCGGCATCGCCGGATGGCGTCACGTCAAGGCGTTCGATGGACAAATTGAGATCTCTCACCCATGGCGCAAATACCTCGCCGAGCACGCGCCGTGCGTCCGCGATGCCGAATTCCGCCGCTTGTGGCTCCTGTTGCATGAACGTCGGTTTCCTCATTCGATCTTGTTGTCGTCGCATTGTAGTGGTCATGGCGGCGAAGGGAACAGCGGTGCCGCCGTCGAACCAAAGGCGAGGGCGCTTGTGCTTGGCGGGACCATTGGGCCGGTGGTATCTTTCCGGGCAAACGCTGAAAGCGTCCAAAGGAGAGTTTCAATGAGAATGCTGAGCGCGGCCGCGGTGGTGGTGTTGTTGACGGCGCCGGCCTACGCGCAGATGCAGACCCCCAACATCAACCTGATGCCGGAAGTGAAGACCCTGTCGCCGGAGGAAAGGGAGCAGGAAGCGGTGAGGGACAAAGCCTACAAGGACTCCTTGAGGAAGATTCCTGACTCCAAGGGCTCCTCCGATCCCTGGGGCACCGTGCGCAGCACGGAGGCGCCCAAGGCCGCCGCGCCCGTCAAGAAGAGCAAGACCGGCAGCAGCAGCCAGTGACGGGACACGCGGGCGAGTAGGATTCGTCCGCCGCCGCGCCTATATTATGGCCTGTCGTCATACTGTCTGGAGTTGCGACATGGTCTTGCGCCCGCGCGATCTCGCGAGCAGGATGGCCGGCCGGCGCAAGCCGGGCGATGGCTATCTGCGCGAGACCTTCACGCTGCCGCGGGAAGAGGCCCGGGCGAGGGCCCGCGACTTCCTGAGTCGCTATCCCAAGGCCGCATATATGAGCTCGGTCGAGAGCTGGCGCGAACTGCCCGGCGGCGACATCGAATTCACGATGCGCCGGCTCGCCAGCGCCGATTAGGCTCATAAGTCCCTCACAGTGCATAGTGCGGCGTCGGTGGTCCGCGCATAACGCACCCGACGACTGGCTCCGCGGGCTTCCTCGGAATGAGGGCTGAATAGCCGCGACGCAGCCGGGAGAAACGGTAGAATTTCACCGCACGCCTCGCGACAAATTCCGATTCCCCGATTTTTGCCGAATACCGATAACTCGGTATTCAGGTGTTACGCCTAGTATTTCTACGGACAGGAGAAATCATGGCGAGAGACCGCAAAGACCTCGGTGCCCGCAAGTTCGTCAGGGTCGACCTGCACAAGCCGGGATTTTTGATTCCGGCACCCGATGCACCGTGGATCGAATGCTACATCCTCGACATTTCCGAGAACGGGGCCTGCCTGGATGTCGGCGACCTCGCCGTGCCGAAGATGTTCGGCCTTTCGCTGACCGCGGGTGGCGAGGTGCGGCGTGTTTGCAGTCTGATCTGGCGCCGGGGCGAATTGATCGGTGTCCGCTTCGTCACCGCGAGGGAACTGCGGCAGGGGACGGCACCGGCGGGCGAGGCGGACAAGACGTCGCGAAAGGCGCACGCTTAACGCCCGATCAGCGCAACTTTCGGCCGATTCCCTGCAGCGTCTCCGACACCAGGCGAATCCGGAACACCGGCTTCTCGGATTCATCCAGCAGTTCCATTTGCCACTCGGCATTTTCGCCAAGCCTTCGGGAGATGTCCGCGATCATATCGCCACAGACCCCGGTCATTTCCTTCCAGGCGGCCTTCTGATCGGCAAATTCCGCGCCGTCCGTGCTCATGTACGTCTGCTCGCCGTGTCGAATGCGAAAGAAGAAAATTGGCATGGCAAGCTGACCACGTACAAAAGGGGGCCGCCATAGGTCCGGACCCGCTGGGCAGGCGAAGTGGATTCCTACTATATGAGAAAATCAACTCCGTATTTGTACGAGCCAAGCACGTTGCCGTGCACATAATCCGGATTCAGGAAAGGCGTCAGGTTATTGTAATTGCTGGAAGAGTATCGCGCAGCCGGCCGGAAATGCCGGAAAAGCGGATCATTCCCGCTCGGCTTTTTTTAGTTCCCGATCGATCCGGAGCTGGACCCGCCGGATGGCAAGCAGATTGAGCTTGGCTTCGGTCTTACCCGCGACGACCTTGTCACCAATGCGGAATTGCCATTTCCAGATGCCCGGCGCGACCGCCGTAACGGTGTATTCGACGCCTTTATGATTCATTACAAAAATCCCGCTGCGGCCCCAACCGCGTCAAATCAGTCCTCATACTTAAAATTGCAAGTAACAAGCAATACAACTAACTGAGATATACACATCCGCCGGTGGATCCGGCGGGGAAATGCAGGCAAAGGCTGAAATTCCTGCGCAGCCGGGCGATCAGGGCGTCAATGCCGCTGCCACAACGCGATCGATGTTCAACGAGACGCGGCGCACGGCCAGCAGGGTAGTCCTGTCTTCGTCTTTGCCGGAGCCTTTCGAGCTACTTCCAGATGCCGATCCAGATGCAAAAGCTTTTCCCAAGGTCTTCCCCGAGGCGCTTTAACCTGGTCAGCGTATATTCCACGCCTTTGCCATTCATGGAAAGCTCTTGTGTCCCCGTGCGATAACGGGGGAACCGCCCATCCCATGGCAATATCCGCCGCGGCGGCGCAGCCGAACTTCCTTCCTCCCTGCAGGTCTAACCCCGTGCGCGTGGCCGAATTCCCGGGGGACCGGGACCGGTCCGGCCCTCGCGCAAATGCACTGCGCCGCGCAAGCGGAATATGATCGCTTGGCGGCGCAGGCTTATTCCCCGAGCGATGCAATATCCCAGGCATGCAGTTGGTCTGGATCGCGGCCAAAAGGTTCAACGCCGGTCGCGACGAACGGGCCGAGCGATTTTGTGCGCTGAAACGGGGGCTTAGGGTGGCCCGTATCTGCTTGCTGAGGGCGGGATGGTCCCATGGGATTTCCCGCCGTCGGCGACCTCGCTGCATAGCCCCATGCGGCGGGGTCGTTGGGCTGCGCGCCGTCGCTCGCCGCGGGAGCTATTCCTGACGTGTCGGATAAGGCTGCCGCGGCGGAATATGGGTTCGCGAGGGCGCGTCCGGGCCGCGGATGGGCTGCGGCACCCGCGAGGGTTCGGGCGCGCGGCTGAGGCTGAAGAGCCGGGTGAGGAGATGGGCGCCAAGCTGTTGAAGCGTCGGCAGGGTTGCGTGGGGGAAGAAAGTCTGTGTGTGCATGCTGCCGAGCATAGGGTCGTCCACTTGACGGACGGTTCAAACGAAACCGCAAGCACGCCTAAAATTGTAAGCGACGCGGCGACCTGCAGTTCGACTTGAAGATGAAGTCCGCGCCCTGGCGTGCTTTGGCGACCTTCAAAAGAATTCAAAAGAAAAGCCGCTTGAAAGCGGCGTTTCCAAAGCGCGAAGCCGCGGCGCGATTGCCGGCGGTGCGCGCGGTCGATCCGGGCCCTGAAAACGATGAGGCCGCGCTATGGCGGCCTCATCGCGAGAGCTAGCCGTCCGGCTGCTCTACATCAGGCGGCCGGGGGCTGGCGTCCGGCGCCTCTTCACTTCTGGCGGAAAGGTCGGCGGCCTTGTCGAGAAAGCCCGCGGCGACATCCGGATCCGTGGTGGCCATTGCAAATTTCAGGAAGGTAGCCGCTTGTTCACTGAGATATTTTTTACCCGGCACAATCTAGTTCCCCGTTACTTCCTGCCGCACCCGCTCCGACTACGCACTGCGGCGGAATCCGTTCCGGAGAAAAGTATAAAAGTGAACTTTATGGGGGCAGGGCATGACCCTGGGGCCGTCCCGTCGGGACAGGATCAATCCTTGCCGAGAAGCTTGCCAGTCTTCTTGTGGATGAAATGAAGCCGCGTGCAGGCGAGGCAGACCACCGACACATAGGCATTGGCCTGGTCCTCCGGTGCGGGTTCTGGAAGCCAATGCTGAACGTTTGCGCCCACTTGCGGGCATTTGAAAAGAATATGACGGCCCATCCGGTTGACTAAGCAGAGCGTTCGGGCCGGGTCACTTCCGTATGATTGCGTAGTTGGGGGCGCCTTTCCGGCCGGGTCCCGGGGTACCGGCGGATCAGAAACCGCCGGCTTGAGGCGGACCTACCGCTGGTAGCGCTCAAGCGCGAAGATGAACTTCGCCTGCATCACGGCGCCGCTTTCATTGCGGACTTCGATTGCCATCCGGTGGCCGAGGATGGTGGCGGCTTTGGTCCAGATCGCGTGTTTTGCGATATCGACCAGGGAGCGTGCGGCTTCCACCTGGACGGCCTGCATGGTGGGCAGTTCCATGCCTTCTTCATCAACCGCAAGCTGGTCCCCGTCGCGCAGGTCGAAATAGTAACGGGCCATATCGGCTCCCTGGGGGCAGGCGGGAGCGCAAGGCGTCTCTCAGCCACCGGCGCCTATGGAGCGACCCTTGAACGGGCCCTTGAACGATCCTTGGCCGGTGATCGCCATAAACGGGCAGGGTGGACCCTTCGTTCCTATTTGGGAGGCTGCAGCCCCGGCGATCGCAGCCATTCGGTCATGTACCAGGCCGCTTCGGCCTGCCTCGCCTTCCGCAGCACGGCCTCGCGCTCTGCGCCAGGCGGAAGCAATTTTGCCTCCTCGCGCAGGCGCCTTGCTTGTTCGGAAAGACGTTCTTCAAGGGAATGGGTGTGTTTGAACCGGCGACGCAGCATGACACCACCTCGTGCTTACGGGTCCTGACCGCAAGGTTTGCACGTTCAATCCTACGACGCCGCCGCAGCGCGTTCCGTTCCTTTTTGTACACACGTCAAATTTGGGCGCCGGCCTCCGCGCCCATCAGCAAGCCATTTGGGGATTGCCCGATGTATCCCGCGTGCCCGTCGCAAAGCACCCGCCCTTCGGCCGGTGCTTCTGGGCATTGTTCGAAGCCGTGGCGGGGCGGGACTTGATGACATCGTTGGATCGGCCACGCGCAAAATCCTCGCCGGCGCTGGCGCCGAAACTGGTCGCGGCAAGTGCGACCGCAACGACCCCAAAACACCTCACCAGTGATTTTGCTTTCATCGTCGAACTCCCTTTGGTTGCGCCACGACGCTATCACGCCGGCCGCCACAGCCGCCACAAGAGGACGCCGTTAAAAATACAGCCGGGTCGAAGACGGACCGCACCTAAATGAAGAGGCCGCCAGCTGCGGCGGGCGCGCTCGACGCGGGCTCTGATGTTTTCGAGGGCGTCCGTAACCCTGAAAAAGCCCGATGAGATCAGGTCCGGCCCGATGCTCCGTGGACCACCCAGGCAAAACATCGAAAACAACCCCATGCAAAGTAGCTGTCAACGGCCTGCGTGGCGGGCATGATCCCAAATGAAAGAGGCCGCCAACTGAGGCGGCCTTACGTGGGCGCTTGCAGCTGTCCGCGAAGCCACCCGTTTGTTCCTGGCGATTTCATCGGGTCGATTAGCAGGTCAGCCACAGTCTGATGGACCTGTTTACATGCGGGGCATTCGAACGTCCGGATGTCGAAGCCCACAGGGCCGGATGTAACCCGCGCCAATACAGTTCGCGTTTGGCACGCGGGGCAGAGTGGTCGCTTCATAATCATGATGCTTCGCCTATCTCAGGCGGGAGCGTTACAGAACTCTCAGTCACCGGTAGGTGCCGTTTTGGGACGGTGATGATTCAAGGGTGCAGCGTCTGAGGTTCCACTGCTGCTCAATTTTGCTCACTTCCCAAAAATTAATAAGTTGGACAATTCAGGCTCGCTTTGTTCTCGTGGACTAGATTCCTTGACCTAGATCGTGCTCAGACCGGCCCAAATTCAAAACCGGCCACTGCGATTTCCAGACTAGGCCACTGAGGTCGGAAACAGGCCAGTACCAGTTTCGCGGTACTGTCCTAAGTGGGACACCCGCAGAGGGGAAATTAGGACAACTCGTGGTTATCCACATTTCCACACTTATTCACAGAATCGGCCGGTCTGAAATTCAAACTTGCGCCTCCGCGAATCGGGGTGCGGAAATCGCATGTCAAGCACTAGACGAAAGATTCTGCCCACAAATAGCCGTTTTGAGGTACTATAGTGTAGTAGGAACGACCCCAAGTTCACTACGTTGGCTAAACGTCACTTGAGTGTGACAAAGGCAACAGGCTAGGGTTGAGTAGAAGTACTAAATGAATCTTAACGGCCCTTTAAGGAACGTTAAGCACTCTGAGGGCGGCGGAGCATATGGAGCAACACATGTCACGACAACTTACAATAGTGTCGGTGACGCTTGAGGATCGCGTAGATGGTGGAATCCGGGTTTCTAGCCGGGATTTGCCTAATTTGTTGCTTTCCGGATTGAACAAGGAAGCAATTTGCGCGGCTATCTCGCCGGCAATTCATTCGATTTTAGAGCGTAAGGGCCTGAAGATTGTCAGTGTCAAGCCCGGCAAGCCCTTCCCTGAGGTGTTGAAAAGTCCCAGTCCTCGGGAATTAGACATGCATATCCAGCAGTTTGTGGTTGAACTGGCTGACGTAGCCTAATTTACTGCCACTTATGGTGGCAGTTCGAATCATCGACCGGGCAGAACTTGAGCGAAGGTTGGCGCCTTACAAGTGCCGACTAATTACGGCGCACCCGTCCGGCTTCGAGCTATGGGAAACGGGCTGGAGCGAGCCCTTCACCATGTGGCCTGAGAACGGCCGTTACGAGGAATGGGCTTATTTCGAACTGCTCGCTAACGTGATTGGCCCAACCATGCCGGCTAATTGGAATGGCAATCCTTAGTCCTTCCTTCCGCCCTTGATTACGGTGAAATTGCGCTTCACCCGAACCGGTCGGTTCGGCTCGATTGCCAGCGTCGCGTCTAACAAGTCCCCAATAGTCCAGACCCGATCCGCGACGCCAATGGAAACGCCCGGTGTAGTCCGCAGTGCCTCATGGACGCGGCAGAGGTTGTAGTGGGTGACGTACAGGCTGACGGCCGCCGCGTGGTGATCCAGCTTCTTTGAAAAGCCGTTGGTGAGCCGGGCAAACCGCTTCTGTGTCATCCGCAAGGTGAGGTTCTGGCGCTCAACGTCGCTGGTCGAGATATAGGAGGGGACGCCGCTCTCTACCTCACGGCCTACCGATACTACTTCGGCGGGGCTGTAGCGCCGCGCGGCGTCTTTTACAGCCAGGTTGGTTACGCTGTAGGTCTTTACGATCACGCCATGATGAGCGCGGCCATTGAAGGCGTCGCGGATGGCTACCTTGTAGGGGTGGAAGCCGTCCGTGCTGATCTCGGGCGCGCCGATAACGCGCTCCCGGAGGTCCTGAATAAACAGGTCCGTATTCTCGCCGTCGCGCTTGCCGGTGCGGTAGCTGATGATTGCCTTACTGACGCCGACATGGCAATGAACGTCTACTGGTCGCCCTTGTGGCTGATCTCGTGGCGCTGGACGCGCTTCTGCTTCTTGCCGACGAAGCCCCAAATCTCGTCCCGCTCTAACCGGCCGGCGCGGATGCCGACCATCGTGCGGTCGTGCAGTTCGGCGCAGCCGCGACCGACGCGGGCACCACGGCGCATGATCCTATCGCGATGAATGCCGGTGATGCGCTCAGTGGCGCGGATGCTCTGGCCTTCGGTGAGGCAGGCGATAATTGCAATTTGCTGGTCGCGAGACAGGACGTTCATGAGGGCTCAATCCTCTGGTTAGGGGATTGGCCTTTGGCGACTCTGGCAAATACGCCCTGCAAAGCGTATATTGCCTAGATGGTCATCGCTTTGGGGCTCAATCCCGGGGTGTTTGATCGGGGCCGTTGCGGCTGCAACCACAGCGGTCCCACTATTCGGTGGAGGTAGTCGGAATTGAACCGACCGGGCGAACTTCGTAAGGGCTCTCCGGCAACCTGCTACCCCCAACCTTTTTAAGAGCCTGTCTAATTGTTTGATTAGACAGGCTTTTATTTGGATTGAGTCGTCATATATCAAATTTCATATGCGTGAGCAAGCGGATTTCGCTGGCAATATACGAAAAATAGTATATCATGGCTGTGATCTGGAGCTATCGCTGCTATCTCGATCATTCCGGTGAGAATGTTATTCGGAAATGGTTCGACAAGCAGCCGCGAGCCGTGCAGGGCAAGTTCATCTCACGGCTACAAACTTTGCGGCAATTGGAGCCCGAGTTGTGGGTACCCAAGCCATTCAGATGGTTGCGGCACGAATGTGCCGGACTTGGTGAGATTAGATTTGAGGCGGGAAACGTTCAGCACCGGCCGCTCGGTTTCCGCTCTGATCTAACGTTCATCATGGTGATTTGCGCGATCGAGAAGAGCAACAAATTTGAGCCTGCGAACGCGTGTGAAGTTGGATTGAGACGAAAGGGTGAGGTTCAAGCAGATGCGAAACGAAGTTGTCCCCATGACTTCATTTTGGACTAAGGAATTTATCGATCAGCTTTCTGATCGAGAGTTTCGCCATGCCTACATGACCGACCAGGTTCGTACTCATATCGCACTCGCTATCCGCGTATTGAGGGAGCAGGAAGAGCGCCAATGGTCACAGACCGAACTCGGCAAAAGATGCGATAAGCCACAGAGTTGGATTTCCAAGCTGGAAGATCCAGAATACGGCAAAGTCTCGCTACAAACACTGTTTGATATTGCGGAGGCCTTTGACTTGCCATTGCTTGTGCAATTCCCCGAGTGGGGGGATTGGCTGCGCCGTATGAAGAACCAATCTCGTAATGATCTAGAGAAAGACGGCTTCGATGCCGATTCTCTCAACAGATTTGCTACAACCTCCGTGGGGAGTCAAAATCGAAAGCGAGTTGAGAAAACGGATTTCTCTGGCACCGCAGGTGGCGCAAGCAACGATAACAAGCAGATCAAGCTGGCTATTGCGCTGTGAGCGAGATCGAGCATGTTCCGCGTCCGAGTCCTCATGGCCATTGCATTTTCTGCGAGGACATCCGCCAAGAGATAAATGCGAAAGAGTCTTATGTCGGGGTCTTTGCAGGACCTGACATGCATGTCCTCGGAAAATTGCCGACCAACGTCGGCAAGTTTTTCATCAAAGTATACTACTCGCAGCGCCCAACCGATGCTGCCGCGCCCGTGAGGCTTGTTGTTATGATGCCGGGCGAGACAGCGGAGACTGCCGCCACTCAAGCTGAGATTGATTTTCCAGCGCTGATGAGGGACTTTCCACCGCCATCGCCGGAGTTGGATGATCCATTTCTCTCAATTCAGATGGTGTTTGGGTTCAACCCTCTTGAAATCAAGCAAGAGGGTATCATTGACGTCAGAGCGATAAGGGATGGCAAGAGCTACCGGCTCGGCGCTCTGCGGGTTAAGTCAAGACCGCCAGCAGAGCCACCGACAGAGGTCGCCAACTGAGGCGGCCTTACTTCAAATTTGGGTTGCTGGTGGTGAGCCAGCATGATTCCGAGACGTAGCATACGGCCCCCGTGTACCTGTTCCGCTGGCGATCATGGTATTGGCCGTAAACCTCGTAACGGAACATCCAGGCCGCGATTACTAAGACAAGCGCGGTCATTCCCGCCAAAATAACTCTGTTGTCCATATTCGCTCCCAAAGCGAATTAGGACACTAGCAAATTCAAACTAGGACACGAGGGTGTCAAATACGGACAGTACCCGGTTTCGCAAAAAGAACATATTGCGAACAGAGAACAAACGTGGTACAGATTTCCCAGACGAAATCGAACCAAAAAAGCCTGTCTCCGCCGTTTGTCCCGCTCGCGAATCCCCGCCATAAGGAGCACGTAAGATGTCCGCCACTGCCCTGCGTATCGTTGAAGGATCCTCCATGGATAAGACCAAGGCCCTGTCTGCCGCGCTCTCCCAGATCGAGCGCCAGTTCGGCAAGGGCTCGGTGATGAAGCTGGGCAAGAACGACCGCTCGATGGACGTCGAGACGGTGTCGTCGGGCTCGCTCGGGCTCGATATCGCGCTCGGCGTCGGCGGCCTGCCGAAGGGCCGGGTGGTCGAGATCTACGGGCCGGAATCCTCGGGGAAAACCACGCTGGCGCTGCACACGGTGGCGGAGGGACAGAAGAAGGGCGGCATCTGCGCCTTCATCGACGCCGAACACGCGCTCGATCCGGTCTATGCGCGCAAGCTCGGCGTCAACATCGACGAGCTCCTGATCTCGCAGCCCGATACCGGCGAGCAGGCGCTGGAGATCTGCGACACGCTGGTGCGTTCCGGGGCGATCGACGTGCTGGTGGTCGATTCGGTCGCGGCGCTGGTGCCGAAGGCCGAGCTTGAGGGCGAGATGGGCGACGCGCTGCCCGGCCTGCAGGCGCGCCTGATGAGCCAGGCGCTGCGCAAGCTCACCGCGTCGATCAACAAGTCCAATACCATGGTGATCTTCATCAACCAGATCCGCATGAAGATCGGCGTGATGTACGGCTCGCCGGAAACCACCACCGGCGGCAACGCGCTGAAATTTTACGCCTCCGTGCGCCTCGACATCCGCCGCATCGGCGCGATCAAGGAGCGCGACGAGGTGGTTGGCAACACCACCCGCGTCAAGGTGGTGAAGAACAAGCTGGCGCCGCCCTTCAAGCAGGTCGAGTTCGACATCATGTATGGCGAGGGCGTCTCCAAGATGGGCGAGATCCTCGACCTCGGCGTCAAGGCCGGCCTCGTCGAGAAGTCCGGCGCCTGGTTCTCCTATGACAGCCAGCGGCTCGGGCAGGGCCGCGAGAATGCCAAGGCCTTCCTCAAGGGCAATCCCGACATGACCGCCAAGATCGAGTTGGCGATCCGCCAGAACTCCGGCCTGATCGCCGAGCAGATTCTCGCCGGTCCCGCCGAGCGCGACGCCGATGGCGAGGAGCCTGGCGAGGACGAATAAGTTTTGGAGAAGCGCTCCAGGGGTTAAGGCCTGAAGCGTGACAGCGGGCGCTGCGGACGTTGAGTTGCCGACGTTCGCAGCGCCCGTTTTTATTTGGTGGGTGAGGTGGAAGTGATGAAACCTTTGATCCTGACCGATTGGCCAAGCCGCGAATTTACCGATCCGGAATTCGCCGATCTCATGGTTTTTTTTTGTTTCCCTTTCGGCTGGGGACCGTTGCCTTCGACCGACAAACTCACAACCTATCTCGGCCCCGGCACTCCGGATGTCAAACACGGAGATCACTGGTCGGACTTTGCTAGCGGCTGGAAAACGAGCAGAAATGGCGATCTCGAGGATCTGAGCCTGGCCGAATTCTGCCAACGCTACGAAACGGTCGAACTGTGGTTCGACACGCGACCCAACGCTCAGTTGCGGTTGATCTGGCTCCTTGATCATTTCCGGTCTCATCCTAAAACGGTCGCAAGGCTGAAACTGCGTCTCGTCAATCTGGATTTGATCGGGCTTGAGAAATTTGGCCGGTGGGATCCGCCGGCGGTCGACGTCGGGGAAAAGGAATTGGCGACGGCGAGCGCGGCCTGGCAGGCCTGGCGATCGCCGACACCGCTGGCCTGCTTCGATTTGCTGCGGACTGATCTGAGCGCGTTGCCGTTGCTCAAGCCCGTCCTGATCGACCTGCTCGAAGAGCTGCCGTCAAGTTCGACAGGGCTTGGCGCCTCGGAAATGCGGATGCTCGAACTGATCGCGCGCGGGTACTCGCTCACGAATGCGCTCTTCCATCTCTACCAGCTGCGGCAAACGCGCATCTTCGGCGAGTGGGAATACGGCTATCTGCTGGATGGGCTTGCGTTTGGCCCGCGTCCCGCCGTGGCGGGCCTCGACGAGGAGCTGCGCACGCTCGACCGCGAGAATTTGCGCGACCGGCATCCGGCTTATTTGCGCAGCCGGCTCTCGATCACCGAATTCGGCAAGGCGGTTCTTGCCCACAAGGAGGATTTTAGCCGCCACAACCCGATCGACCGCTGGTGGGGCGGCACCCATCTGACCAACGAGAAGCTCTGGCGCTGGAATCCGGCGCTGATCGCGCCCTCCAGCAGGCCTTCCGCGCGGGGCGTACCGTGACGCGTCTGATTCTGACTGCCGATGCTTCGAGTGCGGGCTGCGTTGTATCGGCCGGCCTTGCCGATCTGGCGATCGCCATCGAGCTTCGGATGGTTTGGGGGGCGCCACGTTCCGATGCGGAGCTTGCAGCGTTTTTGGCGCCACGGACGACACAGCCGCCGGACTCGCACTGGCTCGATTCAATGCCGCCATGGCGTCTGCAGAAATTCGGGATGAATGATCTTGGATTGATCGAGGCGTGCCAGCGCTGCGAAACGGTCGAACTCTGGATGGGCACCGATCCGAACGCCCAGCTGGTGCTGATCTGGTTGTTAGATTATCTCGGCCCACGTGCGAAAGACTTGAGGCTTACGCTGCGGCATGTAGACGCCCTTCTCGGTGAGACAGAACCGGCGCGCCTCGCCGACATGAAATTTGCGGGTGTTGCGATCAACGACCATCATCTGGAGATCGCGAGTCTTGCGTGGCAGGCCTTCCGGGCGCCGACGCCCCATGCGTGGTTCGATCTGCTGGCGAAGGATCTCAGCATCCTGCCGCAGCTTCGGCGCTGCGTTCTGGACATGCTCGAGGAGCTGCCGGGGCGGGCGAGCGGACTTGGCGCGTCGGAGCTGCGGATTCTGGAGTTGATCTCGGCCGGCTATGTGCATCCGTTCGACGTATTTCCCCATTACCGGGAGCGCTTTCAGCGCCGGGTGTTCGGCTATTGGGAAGCGGGTGCTCTCCTGGAGGGGCTGGCGCGGGCGCCTGCGCCTGCTGTTTCGGGACTCGCGGAGGGGCCATTCACGCTCGAGATGCACAACGAGCGTAAGCGTCTTGCGCGGTACAAGGAAAGCCGGTTGTTGCTCACCGCGCTCGGCAAGGCAATTTTGGCCGGCACCGAGGATTTCAGCCGGCATAACCCGATCGACCGCTGGTGGGGCGGCACGCACCTGACCAACGACAGGCTCTGGCGCTGGGATCCCGTCCTGCTGGTGCCGTAGCGATGTGACCGTAGGATGGGTAGTCCGTAGGATGGGTAGAGCGCAGCGAAACCCATCACTTCGCTGCACATGCGGAACGAGGATGGGCTTCGCTGCGCTCTACCCATCCTACAAGTGCATCACTCCGCCGCCTGCGCGTAATCCGACACCGGCGGGCACGAGCACACCAGATTGCGGTCGCCATAGACGTTGTCGACGCGCCCGACCGGGCACCAGTATTTGTCCGTCCGCGAGGTGCCGGCCGGAAAACAGCCCTCGGCGCGGCTGTAGGGGCGGGCCCAGGCGTCGTCGGCGATGTCATGCACGGTGTGCGGGGCATGGCGCAGCGGCGAGGCCTCGACCTTCCAGCGGCCGTTTTCGATCTCGGCGATTTCGTTCCGGATCGCGATCATGGCGTCGCAGAACCGATCCAGCTCGGCCTTGGATTCCGATTCGGTCGGCTCGATCATCAGCGTGCCCGCAACCGGAAAACTCATGGTCGGGGCGTGGAAGCCGTAGTCGATCAGGCGCTTGGCGATGTCGTCGACGGTGACGCCGCTGGTCGTCTTCAGCGCGCGCGGGTCGACGATGCACTCATGCGCGACGCGGCCTTTTGCATTCCGGTAGAGCACCGGGAAATGCGGATCGAGGCGGCTCGCGATGTAATTGGCGTTGAGAATCGCGACCTCGGTGGCGCGCTGCAGGCCTTCGCCGGACATCATCAGGATGTAGATGTAGGAGATGGTCAGGATCGACGCCGAGCCGAACGGGGCGGCCGATACCGGCCCCACGGGAGCCGCGCCGTCGGTGGTGGGGTGGCCGGGCAGGTAAGGCGCCAGATGCGCCTTCACGCCGATCGGGCCCATGCCCGGGCCGCCGCCGCCATGCGGAATGCAGAACGTCTTGTGCAGATTGAGATGGGAGACGTCGGCGCCGTAATCGCCGGGCCTGGAAAGGCCGACCTGCGCGTTCATGTTGGCGCCGTCGAGATAGACCTGGCCGCCATGGGCGTGAACGATGTCGCAGATCTCGGTGATGTGCTCCTCGAACACGCCATGCGTCGAGGGATAGGTGATCATCACGGCGGCGAGATTTTTCGAATGCTTCTCCGCCTTGGCGCGGAGGTCGTCGACATCGACGTCGCCGCGCGCGTCGCACGCGGTCACCACCACCTCCATGCCGACCATGTGGGCGGAGGCCGGGTTGGTGCCGTGGGCGGAGGAGGGGATCAGGCACACCTTGCGGTGCGGCTCGCCGCGCGCCGCATGATAGGCGCGGATCGCCAGCAATCCGGCGTATTCGCCCTGCGCGCCGGAATTCGGCTGCAGCGAGATCGCGTCATAGCCGGTGATGTCGCACAGCCATTGCTCCAGCCGCTTGAACAGCGCGTGATAGCCGGCGGCCTGCTCGCGCGGCGCGAACGGATGCAGCGCGCCGAATTCCGGCCAGGTCAGCGGGATCATCTCGGTGGTCGCGTTCAGCTTCATGGTGCAGGAGCCGAGCGGGATCATCGCGCGGTCGAGCGCCAGGTCGCGGTCGCTGAGCTTGCGCATGTAGCGCAACAATTCGGTCTCGGAGCGGTGCGCGTGGAACACGGGATGGGTGAGGAAGGCGCCGCCCCGCTTCAGCTCGAGCGGCAGCGTTTCGCGCGCGGTCAGTTCGACGTCCGCATAGGACAGCTTGCCACCGAAGGCGCGCCATACCGCCTCAATGGTCGCGGGCGTCGTGGTCTCGTCGACGGCGATGCCGAGCGTGCCGTCGCCGATCCGAAGGTTGATCTTCTCAGCCAGCGCGCGGGCGACGATCTCGCTCTGCTTGCCGCCCGCGGAGACCGTGATCGTATCGAAGAAGGCCGGCGAGGCCGGCGCAAAGCCGAGTTTGGCGAGGCCCGCCGCCAGCACGACGGCGCGGCGGTGCACGGTGCGCGCGATATGGGTGAGCCCTTCGGGGCCGTGATAGACCGCATACATCGAGGCGATTACCGCCAGCAGCACCTGCGCGGTGCAGATGTTGGAGGTGGCCTTTTCGCGGCGGATGTGCTGCTCGCGGGTCTGCAGCGCGAGGCGATAGGCCGGCGCGCCCCGCGAATCCACCGACAGCCCGACAATGCGGCCGGGCAGCGAGCGCTTCAGCGCATCGCGCACCGCCATATAGGCCGCGTGCGGGCCGCCATAGCCCATCGGTACGCCAAAACGCTGCGCCGAGCCGACGGCGATGTCGGCGCCAAGCTCGCCGGGGGAAGCGATCAGCGTCAGTGCCAGCAGATCGGCCGCCATCACCGCCAGCGCGCCCTTGGCGCGCAGCGCCGCGATCGCGGGCCGGAGGTCGCGCACGGCGCCCGACGTTCCCGGGTATTGCAAGAGGCCGCCGAACACGTCGGCTCTGTCGAGATCGGTGAGGGGATCGCCGACGATCACGTTCCAGCCGAGCGGCTCGGCGCGGGTGCGCACGACGGCGAGCGTCTGCGGATGTACGTCCGAATCGACGAAGAACGACTTTGTCTTCACCTGCGAGGCGCGCTCGGCGAGCGCCATCGCTTCGGCCGCGGCGGTGCCTTCATCGAGCAGCGAGGCGTTGGCGACATCGAGCCCGGTGAGGTCGCAGATCATGGTCTGGAAGTTGAACAGCGCCTCCAGGCGGCCCTGGCTGATCTCCGGCTGATACGGCGTATAGGCCGTGTACCAGGCCGGGCTCTCCAGGATGTTGCGCTGGATCACCGCGGGCAGGATCGTGCCGGAATAGCCTTGGCCGATCAGCGAGGTGAACACCTCGTTCTGCGCGGCCAGCTCGCGCATATGCGACAGCGCCTCGGTTTCGCTCAAGCCGCGGCCGAGGTCGAGCGGCTTCTTCTGCCGGATCGAGGATGGCAGCGTCTGGCCCATCAATTCGGAAAGGCTGGTCGCGCCGACGCTTGTGAGCATCGCGCTGATGTCGCGGGGCGAGGGGCCGATATGGCGGCGCACGAAATCGGTGGCGGCTTCAGTGGTGGTCTTCAGCGGCGCGTTCATCGCAATTTCCCTTGTTGATCGTCATACCCACCATCGGCGTCATGCCCCGCGAAGGCGGGGCATCCAGTACGCCGTGACGTCTGAGATAGAACTGAAACTTCCCGGCGTACTGGATCGTCCGCCTGCGCGGACGATGACAGCAAGTATGAGGTTGCCGGTCGCTTCATCATCCTCACGCCGTATGGGCCTTGTAGGCGGCTTCATCCATCAGGCCGCCGAGCTCGCTCTTGTCAGCGATCTTCAGCTTGAAGAACCAGGCCTTGCCGCCGGCATCGGAATTGACCAGCGCGGGCTCGGCGGCGAGCGCCTCGTTGACTTCGACGACTTCGCCGGAGATCGGCGCGTAAACATCGGAAGCCGCCTTCACCGATTCCACCACGGCGGCCGCTTCGGCCTTCTTCAGGGAGCGGCCGACCTTGGGCAGGTCGACGAACACGACGTCGCCGAGCTGCGATTGCGCATAGTCCGTGACCCCGATGGTGGCGACATCGCCCTCGATGCGGATCCATTCGTGGTCGGAGGTGAACAGCGTCGTCATGAAGTGGTCCTCTGTGAATCAGCGTTTATAGGTGTTGGGAACGAAGGGCATCGGCGCTGTCAGCAGCGGCAGGCGCTGGCCGCGCACTTCGGCGAATACTTTCGTGCCGTTGGCGGCGAGCGACGTCGGCAGGTAGCCCATCGCAACAGGCGCATTGAGGCTTGGCCCGAAGCCGCCCGAGGTAACCTTGCCGATGGCTTCGCTGGAAGTGCTGTCCGCAAACAGCAGCGCGCCCTCGCGCACCGGCGCGCGGCCCTGGGCGAGCAGGCCGACGCGGCGGCGCGCGGCGCCTTTTTCAAACTGTGCGAGAATCTTGTCCGCGCCCGGAAATCCGCCGGCGCGGGCGCCGCCAGCGCGGCGGCTTTTCTGCACCGACCATTCCAGCGCGCCCTCGACCGGCGTCGTCGTGGTGTCGATGTCGTGGCCGTAGAGGCAGAGGCCGGCCTCGAGCCGCAGGCTGTCGCGGGCGCCGAGCCCGATCGGCAGCACGTCGGGGTTCTGCAGCAGCATCGTCACCAGCGCCTCGGCCTGCGCGCTGGGTACCGAAATCTCAAAGCCGTCCTCGCCGGTATAGCCGGAGCGAGAGACAAAGCAGTCGAATCCGGCGACCTTGCGCGGACCCGCATCCATGAACTTCATCGCGGTGACGTCGGCGCCGAGTCTTGCCAGCGCCGATTCCGCCTTCGGCCCCTGCAGCGCGATCAGCGCGCGGTCACTGAGCGAATCGATGATGCAGCTCTCGGAGAGGTGCGCGCGCAGATGCGCCTCGTCCTCTTTCTTGCAGGCGGCGTTGACGACCAGGAACAGGTGGTCGCCGAAATTCGCCACCATCAGGTCGTCGAGCAGGCCGCCGTCGTCATTGGTGAACTGGGCGTAGCGCTGCCGTCCGGGCGCGACCGCCACGATGTCCTGCGGCACCAGCCGCTCCAGCGCCAGCGCGGCATCCTCGACCTGGCCCGATTTGGGACGGAGCGCGAGCTGGCCCATATGCGAGACGTCGAACAGGCCCGCGGCGCTGCGGGTATGCAGATGCTCCTTCAGCACGCCGGGCGCGAACTGCACCGGCATCTCGTAGCCGGCGAACGGAACCATCTTGCCGCCGCGCGTCACATGGAGCGCGTGCAACGGTGTGCGATTTAAGGAGGATTCGTCGCGTGCCAGCATCGTCAAGGCCCTCACGGGTTCCGGAGACCAGCCTCCGGAAGACCCATAGAAAGCCCCATCTGTCGCTGTGCCTGAGAGTATTATCCCGTCGGCGGACACCATGGGCACATGCGGCCCGGCGTCTCTTTCCAGATGCTATTTCGTCACGCGGTCCGTTTGCCTGAGAGTTTCCGGGGCGGTTGCTCCTTCGGCGCCGGCGCTGAAGCCGATCTCTCCCGACGTGACGTCTAATAAATACGAGGGAAACACAGGCTTGCCAAGCCTGTCAACGCAGGCGCAGCATTATCAACGGGAGTTGCGTGCCCATCTTGTGTGCTGCGGCAACCCTATGATCTGCCTGCACAGTTTCTGGACAGTGCAGGCGGCAATGTCTAAAAGCGTTCCCGCCGGAAGATTAAGGTTAGTTCCGACCTGACCCGGCCCTTTTTTCCGATTGGATGAACATGAGCGGCGTCAACGAGATCAGGTCGAAATTCTTGGATTTCTTCGCGGAAAACGGTCACGAGATCGTGGCCTCGTCGCCGCTCGTGCCGCGCAACGACCCGACCTTGATGTTCACCAATGCCGGCATGGTGCAGTTCAAGAACGTCTTCACCGGCGTCGAGAAGCGAGGCTACCAGCGCGCCACCACCTCGCAGAAATGCGTGCGCGCCGGCGGCAAGCACAACGACCTCGACAATGTCGGCTACACCGCGCGCCATCTCACCTTCTTCGAGATGCTCGGCAACTTTTCGTTCGGCGATTACTTCAAGGAGCGCGCGATCGAGCTCGCCTGGAACCTGATCACCAAGGATTTCGGGCTGAAGAAGGACAAGCTGCTGGTCACGGTCTATCACACCGACGACGAGGCGGCGACCTACTGGAAGAAGATCGCGGGCTTCTCCGACGACCGCATCATCCGCATCCCGACCTCGGACAATTTCTGGGCGATGGGCGACACCGGCCCCTGCGGTCCGTGCTCGGAAATCTTCATCGACCGCGGCGAGCACATCTGGGGCGGCCCGCCCGGCAGCCCGGAGGAGGACGGCGACCGCTTCCTCGAATTCTGGAATCTCGTCTTCATGCAGTTCGAGCAGGTGACGCCGGAGCAGCGCGTGCCGCTGCCGCGCCCCTCGATCGACACCGGCATGGGACTGGAGCGCATGGCCTGCATCCTGCAGGGCGTCGACAGCGTGTTCGAGACCGACCTGTTCCGCAACCTGATCGAGGCGACCGCCTCCGCGCTCGGCAGCGGGCCGCAGGAACAGAATGTCGCCTCGTTCCGCGTCATCGCGGACCATTTGCGTTCCTCGGCGTTCCTGATCGCCGACGGCGTGCTGCCCTCGAACGAGGGCCGCGGCTATGTGCTGCGCCGGATCATGCGCCGCGCGATGCGCCATGCGCAGCTCCTCGGCGCGCGCGAGCCGTTGATGCATCGCCTCGTCTGGGCGCTGGTGCGCGAAATGGGGCAGGCCTATCCCGACCTCGTGCGCGCCGAGCGGCTGATCGAGGAGACGCTGCGGCTGGAAGAGACCCGCTTCCGCAAGACGCTGGTGCGCGGCCTTGCAATCCTCGACGAGAAGAGCAGTGGCCTGAAGAAGGGCGACATGTTCGACGGCGACACCGCGTTTACGCTGTACGATACCTACGGCTTCCCGCTCGACCTGACGCAGGACGCGCTGAAGTCGCGCGGCATCAGCGTCGACCAGGCATCGTTCACCGACGCGATGGACCGCCAGCGCGCGAAGGCGCGCGCGTCCTGGGCCGGCTCGGGCGAAGCGGCCGATGAAACGATCTGGTTCCCGCTGCGGGAAAAGCTCGGCGCGACCGAATTCCTCGGCTACGACACCGAGAGCGCCGAAGGCGTCGTCACGGCGCTGGTCAAGGACGGCAAGGAGATCGACAGCCTCAAGGCCGGCGAGACCGGTTCGATCGTGCTGAACCAGACGCCGTTCTATGCGGAGTCCGGCGGCCAGGTCGGCGACACCGGCGTGCTGACCGGCGAGGGCGGCATCAAGTTCCGCGTCACCGATATGCAGAAGAAGGCCGGCGATCTCTTCGTCCACACCGGCACGGTGGAGCAGGGCACGCTGAAGGCCGGCACCGCGCTGCAGCTCGAAGTGGATCATGCGCGCCGGTCGTCGATCCGCGCCCATCACTCGGCGACGCATCTGTTGCACGAGGCGTTGCGCCAGGTGCTCGGCGATCATATCGCCCAGCGCGGCTCGCTGGTGGCGCCGGACCGGCTGCGCTTCGACTTCGTGCATCCGAAGCCGATCACGGCGGAAGAGCTCGCCCGGGTCGAGGACATCGCCAACGAAGTGGTGCTGGAGAATGACGAGGTCACCACGCGCATCATGGCGGTGGATGACGCCCGCGACGCCGGTGCACGCGCGCTGTTCGGCGAAAAATACGGCGACGAGGTCCGCGTGGTCTCGATGGGCAAGCAGTCCCGCGAGCACGGGCAGAACGCGCTCGGCTGGTCGGTCGAACTGTGCGGCGGCACCCATGTGCGCCGTACCGGCGACATCGGCCTGATCTCGGTGACCGGCGAAAGCGCGGTCGCGTCGGGCGTCCGCCGCATCGAGGCGCTGACCGGGCGTCATGCCCGCAAGCATGCCAACGACACCATGGCGCTGGCAAAGACGGCGGCCGCCGAACTGCGCACCTCGATCGAAGATGTGCCGGCGCGTATCGTGGCCTTGATGGAAGAGCGCAAGAAGCTGGAGCGCGATCTCTCCGACGCCCGCAAGAAGCTGGCGATGGGCGGCGGCGCGTCCGCGGGCAATGGCGCGGCCGGCGGCGTGCGCGAAGCCGGCGGCGTCAAGCTTTTGGCGCGCGCGGTCGAGGGCGTCGAGACCAAGGATCTCAAGAGCCTGGTCGACGACGGCAAGAAGCAGATCGGCTCCGGCGTGGTCGCGATCGTCGGCGTTACCGAGGACGGCAAGGCCGGCATCGTGGTCGGCGTCACCGCCGACCTCACCTCGCGCTTCAACGCGGTCGAACTGGTGCGCAAGGGCTCCGAAGTGCTCGGCGGCAAGGGCGGCGGCGGCCGGCCCGACATGGCGCAGGCCGGCGGGCCCGATGGCGCCAAGGCCGATGCGGCGCTGTCGGCGATCGAACAGGCGATGGCCGGCGCCTGACGCGGCCGCTTGCGGGGAGAGGTCGGATTGCGTAGCAAGCCGGGTGAGGGGGCTCCCGGCGCACTCCAATCCATCGAATTCGCGGCGACAGCCCCCAACCTCCTCCCCGCAAGTGCGGGGTGAGGGCGAAACGCGGAGAGACGGGGCGTGGCAATTCCGGGTGAACGCGCGACCAGCGAGCCGGATTTTCGGGACCGGCTCTATGAGCTGCTCGAGCACGATCACCTGCCGAATTCGCTCGGCTGGCGCTTCGCCAGGCTGATCATCGCCCTCGTCATCGTCGACGTGCTGGCGATGATCCTGGCGTCGGTGCCGGAATTCTATGCCAGTCTCGGGCCGCTGCTCACCGCCGTTGAAATCACCGCCGTGGTCGCCTTCGCGCTGGAATATCTGGCGCGGCTCTGGAGCGTGGTCGGGCATTCGCTGCATGCGGTGACGCCGGCGCGGGCGCGGCTCGAATACGCCTTCTCCATCCTCGGCATCATCGACCTGATGGCCTTCCTGCCGTCGGCGATCGCGCTCGCCATCGGCGACCGTTCGGTGCTGGTGCTGTTCGGGATGCTGCCGTTCCTCAAGCTGGTGCGCTATTCGCCGGCGCTGCGTTCGCTGCTGGCGGCGCTGCACGCCGAACGGCGCACGCTGTTCGGCTGCGTCGTGATCCTGACCGGCGCGGTGCTGCTGTTCGCCTCGCTGCTCTACGCCATCGAGCACGACGTGCAGCCGGACAAGTTCGGCACCATCCCGCAGGCGATGTGGTGGGCGATCGTCACGCTCGGCACGGTCGGCTATGGCGACGTCGTGCCGGCGACGGCGCTCGGCAAGATCGTTACGGTGTTCGCGATCGTCGTCGGTTTTGCGATGATCGCGCTGCCGGTTGCGATCATATCGCGCGCGTTTTCCGACGAGGTGCGGCGGCACGACTTCATCGTCACCTGGGGCATGCTGGCGCGGGTGCCGCTGTTCTCGCGCCTCGGCGCCGCCGAAATCGCCGATATCATGCGGCTGCTGCAGTCGCGCAGCATCGAGCAGGGCGAGATCCTGGTGCGGCGCGGCGACCCGGCCTCGTCGATGTATTTCATCACCGCGGGCGAGGTCGAGATCGAGCTGCCGACCCAGCGCGTGCGGCTGTCGGACGGCACCTTCTTCGGCGAAATCGCGCTGCTGCACCGTACCAAGCGCAGCGGCACGGTGACGGCGACGCGCAAGACCAAGCTGCTGGCGCTCGACGCGCAGGATTTCCACGCCCTGATCGAGCGGCTGCCGGATATCGCCGCGCATGTGAAGGAAACCGCCGAGGCCCGGCTCGCCGAGACCGTGGAAACGAAGGGCGACCTCGCACCGGCCGAGATCGCGCAAGCCGAGCGGGACTAAAGCGCGATGAGATTTGGATGAATCGTCATCGCGCTTTAGATCTTTGCTTGAGCATGATCTTTTCGGAAAGCCGCTTCACACTTTTCCGGATCATGCGCGCGCCGCGACGCAAGGTCGCGACGTGCGACCGGCGCCTGTCATGGGCGTCTGGTCCGCAGGCCCACCAGAAACTTTCGGGCCTCGGCATCGACGCGGCGGCCTCTGGCGGGCACGTCGAGGCGGCCGGACCGGAACTCATACTGCAGCATGGCCCCATCGCCCCAGGCGTAGGCGGTCTTGCACCAATAGCCGTCGCCGTTTTCAGAGCACGCGAACGTCAGAGGGTGCTGATCCGGAGTTAGCGTCTCGGACATGATGAACATCGGTCCGCTCTGCTGCGGCCTCGCATTCAACGAATCCTCATAGGTCGAGGGTGATCCGCCGAAATGGCTCAGTGTCACCTCGTCGCGTGCAAAGACGTACATCAGAAGCGGAAAATCGAGGCCGTCGAGGTTGGCGGGCCTCGCCGACCTGTCTGCCGCACAATAGTCCCTGGCGACGTCCGGAACCGGACCTGCACAGATGGCTGGGGCATACATATCGTACCCGCCAAAGCGCAGTGCGATATTGGTGGCCTTCACCGGCTGCTTCCCATTGTCGGTCAGCCCACAGAAGGTCCGAAGGCCGGCATCGGAGGCAAGGTAGTCGGCGTCATCGTGGGCCGTGCCGGGGTTGGCCCGATAGATGGTGAAAACGGGCGAAACCGGAATGGCGAATTCGGCGTTCGCGACTTTGACGCGGAACGTCGCGCTGGAGCAGGCTTCCGGCGGCGGCTGCATATTCCACCGATGCCATGCGAGAGGCCGGAGCAGAATGACCGGAACGATCGCAAAGGAGCCCAGGCAAATCAGGATGACGTAGCGGAGCGAAAGCCCTCTGTGCGCCAGGACCAGCGTCACGGCGCGGACCGCAACGCCCGTGGCGAATGCCGCGGTGATGACATGCCCGGCGAGAAGTCCGATCGCGAAGTTCGATGGATAGAGCCAGTCTTGTATCCAGACCGCGGACAGGACGCCGCCAATGACGAGCGTCACTCCCAGCAGCCAGCGCCATGAAGGCACGAGAACCGCAATGGCGTAGGGGATCAGCCCGACCCCGACGACCCACACGAGCGCAGTAGCGATGTTTTGCACGAGCCTGAATTCCGAACCGCCCGGAGTTCATAGATCGGCTTCATGAGCGCATCGTAAAGCGATTGCCGGGCTTCGCCGGCGCCGCCTCACGATGCATTTACCATGCGGTCGGCGGCGTTATTTCGCGTCGAGGAACGGCGCCACCACTTCACGCGTCTCCTTGCTCGGCACCACCGGGACGATCTCGAAGGTCATGCCGAGATCGCGGTTGTTGGCGAGCACCCATTCCTGCAGCAGCCGCAGATCGTCGCATTCCATCAGCTGGAAGCAGCGGTCGAAATTGGGTTCGATCCAGCTTCCGACATAGCGCAAGCCGTCGGGGAATTTGATGCCGGGATCGCGAACGCGCCGATAGACCGGGATGGGATCCTGGTTCTTGAAGCGCTCGATCACCATGAACAGCATCTGCCCCTCCGGATGGCAGCGTCGTATCAGCCCTTGCGCAGGAACACGTAATCGGCCGAGTAAGGGACGCTTTCATAGGTGCCTGCCTTGTAGCAGGCGCTGTTGAGCTTTCCACCCACCGTGTTGATCCGTTGCACGGTCGTCACCGGCGTGAGAACACCGTTGCCGCGCCGGGAAGTCACGGTGAGCTTCAGCCAGGGAATGTCCATCGCGACCTGCCCTGGGGCGCTGCCGGCGACCTGGCCGACCACGGCGCTGCCGTCGCTATACTCCCAGTTCGGTCCGGCATAATGCCGGCCGACCGTCTTGCCGTCCTGGAAAAGCGTCGCGATCGGCTCGCGAAACACCCAGGCGAGTGTGCCGTCGGGGCCGGTCTTGCATTCGTAGACCTGCGCGCCTTCGGCATGCAGCGTAAGAACAGCGGTTTCACCCGGCGCTACGATGGCCTCGGGAAGGGATTTCTGGGCGGCTGCGTTGACCAGCGACCCGGTGAGAAAAAAGGCAGTGAGAGCAATGCTCTTGGTGAACGACACGGTAACGCTCCGTCGTTGTTATTGTCGTCATTACGAACAGCAAAGCGACGCAATCCACCGACCAGAGGGTCCATGGATTGCTTCGCTGCGCTCGCAAGGGCGAGGGTAGGATCTTCGCGGAAGACGGCTTACGCCGCCATCGCCTTGGCGAGGTTGTCCGAAACCTTGTCGAGGAAACCGGTCGTGGACAGCCAGCGCTGGTCGGCGCCGACCAGGAGCGCGAGGTCCTTGGTCATGTAGCCTTCCTCGACGGTCGCGACGCAGACCTTTTCCAGCGTCTCGGCGAATTTTGCGAGCTGCGGGTTGTTGTCGAGCTTGGCGCGATGCGACAGGCCTCTGGTCCAGGCGAAGATCGACGCGATCGAGTTGGTCGAGGTCTCCTTGCCCTTCTGATGCTCGCGGTAGTGCCGGGTCACCGTGCCGTGCGCGGCTTCGGCTTCCACGGTCTTGCCGTCGGGCGTCAGCAGCACCGAGGTCATCAGGCCGAGCGAGCCGTAGCCCTGCGCGACCGTGTCCGACTGCACGTCGCCGTCGTAGTTCTTGCAGGCCCAGACATAGCCGCCGGACCATTTCAGGGCCGAGGCCACCATGTCGTCGATCAGGCGGTGTTCGTAGGTCAGCCGCTTGGCCTCGAATTCCTTCTTGAACTCGCGGTCGTAGATGTCCTGGAAGATGTCCTTGAAGCGGCCGTCATAGACCTTGAGGATCGTGTTCTTGGTCGAGAGATAGACCGGGTAGCCGCGCAGCAGGCCGTAGTTCAGCGAGGCGCGGGCGAAGTCGATGATGGAATCGTCGAGGTTGTACATTTCCATCGCGACGCCGGCGCCGGGGGCCTTGAACACTTCCTTCTCGATCACGGTGCCGTCCTCGCCGACGAACTTCATCGACAGGGTGCCTGCGCCCGGGAACTTGAAGTCGGTGGCGCGGTACTGGTCGCCATAGGCATGGCGGCCGATGATGATCGGCTTGGTCCAGCCGGGGACGAGGCGCGGCACGTTCTTGCAGATGATCGGCTCGCGGAAGATCACGCCGCCGAGGATGTTGCGGATGGTGCCGTTCGGCGACTTCCACATTTCCTTCAGGCCGAATTCCTTCACCCGGGCTTCATCGGGGGTGATGGTGGCGCATTTGACGCCGACGCCGACCTTCTTGATGGCGTTGGCGGCGTCGATGGTGACCTGGTCGTTGGTCTGGTCGCGGTACTCCATTCCGAGGTCAAAATACAAAAGCTCGACATCCAGGAACGGGTTGATCAGCTTGTCCTTGATGTACTGCCAGATGATCCGGGTCATCTCGTCGCCATCGAGTTCGACGACGGGGTTGGTCACCTTGATTTTTGCCATGACGGAGAGGGCCTTTTTGGAAAACCGCGCGTTTTGGGCGGGGTGGGTGATTATAGGGGGGCCTATACCACCGCAAACCGGCCGGCGGAAGCTCGTGCGGGTCCCACTTTAGCTCATCTTTCAGGCTCGGAATGCATGGGGCAGTTTGGCGGTGGCCGCTTTTCAGGCGAGCCGGAAACGCCGTTCCAGCCAGCCTCGCGCTCGTCCCGGCGGCATGGCCCGGATCATGGCGGCGGCGGCGCTGCGGCTGTGGCCGTGCTGGATTTCCGTGATGTGCAGGTAGAGCCGGGCGGCGCGCCAGCTCCGGTCCGGATGGCAGAGCTCCAGAATTCGGAGCCACACCGGATGGGCAAGGCCGGGATCCACCGCAAAGCAGGCGCGCCACAGCTTTTCGAGCGCATAGGCCTGCGATGCGCGGGGCTCGATCTGGGATGCCAGTTCAAGACACTTGGTGAGCTCGCGTCCGGCGAAGGCGGCAAGTCCCCGCCTGAACGCCACGCCGATCGGCCACGCCATCACGGCAACCGTGCCATAGGCGTCGTGACATGATTGCGCCTCGCGCGCGGCTTCTTCCAGGATCGACAGGGCGACGCCCTGGTCCGCGTATTCCGCGACCGAGGCGAGGGCCTGGACGCGATACCACGCATCCGGGCAGGCGCGTGCCGCCTGCAGCGCCCCGGCGGTATCGCTCGGCGCCAATTGTCCGGCGCGCTGACGGCCGATCAGGGATGCATCCGAAGGGGCAGGCGTATGGCGAAAGCGCTGGTGCTGCGAAGGCATGAGGGTTGGTCGCGCGGCGGGCGGCCCCGGTTCGCAGCGGGCGTACCATCGCCAGGGTCAGAACGCCGCTTGGATCGCCGTCCCCGCCACCAGGCCACGAACAGGCCGGAGACGGGGGGGCGTTCTTCAACTAACATTCGTCAACTAACAAAAAAAAGAGGCCGCCCAGCCGGGGGGCAAACGCATTGGCTACGTTGGAACACTAAAAATCGCGACCCTCTTGCCACCAACGTTAATCGTTTCGATTAGTGACCCAACGAAGACCTTTCGATTATTCTTATTCATCAGCCGCCAAGGGCCTTTGATCATACGTTCGCCACGTGTTGCAGGTTCTCCAGCATACGAAACTAATGTCTTTTTAGCCTTCTTCGCCATCTAGTTTTCCTTTCAAAATATAAAATATTCAACTACTCTACAGTCTGAGTGCTACGAACCTTTTGGTGTGACCGAAACGGAAAAACCCTTAGCCTCGATAGCCCTCATCAACTCCTCAAGTGGTACATTGTCCAACTTTTTCAAGCCCTGGTTTGTTGAGTCCCAGTCAGCGCCGGTATCCTTTGCGCCGGTACGCAGGAAATCTCTACTTACCCCTAGAACTTGAGCAATTTGCGCCAGCGTATCGCGTCTAGGAATTACGTCATTCTTCTCCCAATTCCAAACTGCCGTAGGGGAGACGTCCACAAGTCTCGCAAGGTCTGAAGCGCTCATTGAGCGCGCCTCTCTCGTTTCCTTCAGTCGTTGTGAGAAGCCTTTGGCCACTGAAAACTCCATCATAATAATTCATAAATCTATTATTCTCATTTTTCAATAGTTGTCAAGTTTTCAAATATTCGCCGATCCAATTTGTTTTCCTTAGATATCGGTATCGGCTTGGTGGTCCAAATCTAGGGTCAGAACGCCGCCTGGGTCGCCGTTCCCGCCACCACATACCAGGTCACGAACAGGCCGCAGATCAGGGCGCCCGGCAGGCTGGAGCCGGTCCGCCGCCAGGTGAAGGTCGCGATCACCGCGCAGATGGCCAGCAGCGGCACGAACTGGATGGCGACGATGGTCGACAGCGGCACGAAGCCGGGATCGGGCAGCGGGTTGAACAGCGCTCCCGTCACCCAGAGGATGGTGTACTGCCCGCCGACGAGCACGATGAAGCCGAGCGTCAGCGCCAGGATATTGGTCAGATAGAGCGCGCCCCGGGGCGCGGCCATGGTCGAGAAATTGCGGTGCAGGACGTGCAGCGCGACGACGAAAAACGCCGTGAATGGCACGAGATAGATCAGGAAGATCAAGAACTGCTTCGCGCTCATCAATTTGACCGCGACGATCCAGAACCGGAAGTCGATCTTGAAGGCGAGGTCGGCAAGCCAGAGCGCGGCATAGCCGATCGCGACGCTGGCGATCGCGATCACGACCGACGGCAGGACGATGCCGGAGCGGCTGGCGCGCTTCGGCGCAAACCGCATCAGGGCGAGCGTGATCAGGCCGTTGATGACGGCCCAGGCCAGGATCTGGTTGGTGATGCCCTGCGGCAGGACGGCGGAGGGTTTTAGGAACGTGCCGCCCAGCGCGAACGCCGGATAATAAGTCAGCGCCGGAATGAAGGCCGACAGGATGAAGGCGGTGGTCCAGCGGCGGCCGGCCGCCGCCGCATGCTCCGGCATGGTGCCGTCGGCAATTTCCGGCAGGCGCAGCCTGGAATACATCGGCGCTTCCAGGAGCGCGTCGAAGGCGCCGATCAGGAGCGCCACGAAACCGATCAGCGCCAATCCCGTGCCGAGCTCCTTGCGGAACCAGATCTGGTCACTGGCCGGGCGGGGTGTGCCGCCCTGCAGCGTCCTCGCAAACCAGTCGAGGCTGTAGCCGATCGCGTCGTGGGAGATGTGCTCGGCCGGGTGGGTGATGGCGGGCGTGTAGAGCACGCGCGCCGTGCCTTGCGCGATGTCGCCGTAGAGTTTGCCCGGCTCCACGGGGCCCTGCGTGCCGAACACGGTCCAGAGTTTTGGGCTCGTGGTGACGTCGCGGGCCTTTTCCACGCCCCACATCAGAACGGGAAACTCCTCATATTGGGCGAACACCAGCGCCATGTTGCGCGGCCAGCTTGAAGTGCCCTCGGCGGCGAAAGGCTTGCCGGTCGACGAGCCCTCCAGCACGATCGATTTGTAATCGTTCGGCATCGCGGTCGCCGCCGCCAGCACGGTCCAGCCGCCCATCGAGTGGCCCTCGAGGCCGATATTGTTCTTGTCGACGATTTCGAGGCTGCGCAGGTAGGCGAGCCCATCCGGGCCGCCAAAACCGTTGGCGAAGGCAGGCGGGTCGCTATAGCCGTGGCCGGTCTGGTCGAGCGCCAGCACGACGTAACCGCGGCGGGCGAACTCGATGGCAAAACCGTCCTGGGTCTCGCGCGAATTGATGTAGCCATGGACGGCGAGGATGCCGGGGGCGGGGATCTGCGGCGTGGCATTCGGCGGGATGTAGAGCAGCCCGCTCATCATGTTGCCCTTGGCGCCCTTGAAGCGGACGTCCTCGATCCGGATGCCGCCGGCGGTCTGGGTGAAATGGGCGAGCAGGCCGCCCGCCAGGATCAGGACCACGCCGACAATCGCCAACGACCACCTGCCGCGCATGGACGCCTCCCCTGATTCCCTTCACCGTTGAACCGGCGCTCGGGATCGTTTGCAGCTTCGCTTTGTTTGTGATTTTTAGCCTATCCGAAAGTCTAACACGCGCAAGCGGCGGGAGAGGGCGATGCCGTCAGCTAGAAACATCGAGCTTGAGCGCGCCGCTCGAAAACCGCGTCACGAGATTGCGGCAATAGGGTTCACCGTACTGTCGGGCCCAAATCTCCACGCGATCGATTTCAGACTGCTGGGCTTCTAAGGCCGCCCGCTGCCAATGCGCTCTTATCTCGCCTAGTGGAAGAGCTTCAGTTTCAGAATTGATGCCGACGAAGGGCAGGAAATCCGGATCATTTTCATCAAGCTTTGACGCCCACCAAGCCGCAACAATTTCTCGCGTGCCTTCGATGTACGTAAGCTTTCCCGCCAGCATGTCTTTAGCCGCGTGAAAGATCACGTGACGGGCCTTCGTTATCCCGGGCTCGTTCCAATTCATCGACCTTCCCTCACGTGCTCACCGATTAGAGGCATGCATCAACGTAGCAAATCGAGCTTTCTCGCAAAGAGCTGCGTGGGCAGGCATTGATCGCGCGTCAAATTACGATGCTAAACCCGTTATTTTGCTTGAGAATTCTGGCCAGCTTTGGTGAAAAGCAGCCAGTCGAAGGGTTTTGAATTGGGTGCTCAGCAAGCGGGTTCAAAATCTCCAGAAGTTGAATCAGAAAGCGACGTCAGGAAAAATGTCCGGCACCGATAAAACCAAGGCTGGGTTGGACTTAGCCGGACCCATTGTGATCCTCGTCGAGCCGCAGCTTGGCGAGAATATCGGCATGGCGGCGCGGGCGATGGGCAATTTCGCGCTGTCGCGCCTGCGGATCGTCAATCCGCGCGACGGCTGGCCGAACATCGCGGCGCAGCGGGCGGCGGCGGGCGCCGACCAGATTCTGGAACAGGCCCAGTTGTTCGATACGGTCGAACAGGCGGTCGCCGACCTGACCCTGTTGTTTGCCACCACGGCCCGCGCCCATGACCAGGCCAAGCCGGTGGTCGCGCCGGTGGAAGCGGCGGCCGAGATCGTGGCCCATGTCGGCAGTGGCGGCGGGGCCGGCATCCTGTTCGGCCGCGAGCGCTACGGGCTGCAGAACGAGGAGGTGGCGCTTGCCAACCGGATCATCACCTTTCCGGTCAATCCGGGTTTTGCTTCGCTGAACCTGGCGCAGGCGGTGCTTTTGATCGGCTACGAGTGGTTCAAGCTCTCGACCGGAGGCAGCCTGCCGTTCGCGATGCCCGAGCGTTCCGAGCCGGCCTCGCAGCACCAGATGCAGGCCTTCTTCGACAATCTGGTCCGGGAACTCGACAAGGTGGAATTCCTGCGCCCGCGCGAGAAGCGGGAGACCATGCTGGTCAATTTGCGCAACATCTTTACGCGGATGGACCCGACCAAGCAGGACATGCACACGCTCCACGGCGTGGTGATGGCGATCGCGGAAGGGCGCAAGGGGCCGGCCAAGGGCGGCGTGCTCGACGGCGAACAGGCGACAAGGCTGCGTGCGCTATTGGCCGAGCACGGGCAGGGGCCGGCGGTGCCCGGCGACAGCTCCACCGTGCGCGGGCTCGCCCGGCTGCTCCGCCGCAACCCGACCGACGCCGAGCGCGTCTTGTGGCAGTCGCTGAGCCGCGACCGCCGTTTCGCCGGCCAGTTCAAACGCCAGACCCCGGTTGGCCGTCACATCCCCGATTTCGTCTCCTTCGTGCATCGCCTCGCGATCGAACTGGTCAACCCGAACGAGTCCGAGGCGATCGTTGCCGATCGCGCTACGCGGAAGGCGTGGCTGGAGGCGCGCGACTATCGCGTGATCGAGATGCGGGTTACGGATGTGGAGGCGGACTTGGCGACGGAACTGGCTCGGCTCGAGGCGAGCCTTTGTGAACGTCGCTAGAGCTGAGGTTAGACGCCGCAAGACGCCAATGGTCCGGTGCCGATGCTTTTAACGCGATCTGATCCCGCTCGCATTGTCGAGCAATGATGGTCCAAGGAGCATTCCTGGCTAGGCAGCGTGGGCATTGCCCCTTGCCGTTTTGGTCTCTCGAGCGGGCGGCAAACCGAACATGCGCCCGTATTCCCGGGTGAACTGAGAGACGCTCTGGTAGCCGACCGCGAATGCCGCGCTGCTCGACGTCATTCCGTCCGACAACATCAGCCGTCTCGCCTCGATCAGACGCAATTGTTTCTGGAACTGCAGCGGAGAAAGAGACGTCACGGTGCGAAAGTGCTGGTGGAACGACGATGGGCTCATCCCGGCCACAGCCGCGAGGCGCTCGACCCGCAACGGCTGAGCGAACTCGGCTCGAAGCACCGCGACCGCGCGCGCTACACGCTGCACATTGCCGTCCGGCCAGCCAAGACGTCGGATCGCATCCCCGTGCCGTCCGGTCAGGAGCCAGTAGTGCATCTCACGCACCAATTGCGTGCGCAGCACCGGCACCGATGCCGGGCGCTCAATCAGGCGCATCAGCCGAAGGGCCGCGTCGATGACTTCGGCATCTGTGTGCTCGTGGCGCACGGGTGTGTCGTCGGCGAACGGCACTGCCTTCATCTCCACGCCGAGGTCTGCGATCACGGCCGGATCCAGGTCCAGTACAAGCGAAAAGTAGGGCGTGGCGATGCTGGCCCGCTTGATCTGGCTCACCGTCGGCACGTCAGCCGTGATCAGCAGAGAGTCGCCGGCGCTGAACGTGAAAGCTCGATTGCCCATCGTCACGTGCTTGGTTCCCTGCAGCACGAGGCAGACGAGCGGTCGGGAGATCGCGTGGTCCAGTCCGCTGGGGGCGGTCGCACGAATGGTCGTCAGGCCGGGAATTGGGGTCCGCGCGACCCCGGCCGGATCGGCAAAGGCCTCCGCATAGCGGCGAACAGCCTTGAGGAGAGTGTCGTTCATGCGGCGATCCTATCGCGCCCAAACCGACGCGTAAATTCGTTCTGTAGGAATAGGCAAAGAGTGTCGAGGTTCGGGCAACAAAGGTCGGCTCCCGCGCTGCATATCAGCGCGGCCACGCAAGCAATAGGAGCCAACGATGACCAAGATTGCCCTCATCACCGGAGCAAGCCGCGGGCTTGGCCGGAACACTGCGTTCAACATCGCCCGCAAGGGCGGCGACGTCATCATCACCTATCAAAGCCGGGAGGAAGACGCCCAAGCCGTCGTCGCCGAGATCGTGGCGATGGGTCGCCGGGCGATCGCACTCCAGCTCGACGTTGGCGATGTCTCTGCCTTCAAGGCTTTCGCCGAGCACCTGCGGACGGCGCTGCGGGAGACCTGGCAGCGCGATACGTTCGATCACCTTGTCAATAACGCGGGCCATGGCGACATGGCTCCGATTGCCGAGACGACAGAGGCGCAGTTCGACAAGCTGGTCAACGTCCATTTCAAGGGCGTGTTTTTCCTCACGCAGGCGCTGTTGCCGCTGATCGCGGACGGCGGCCGGATCGTGAACCTGTCCTCCGGCCTGACCCGCATCTCCTTCCCCGGCTTCTCGGCCTATTCGGCTGCGAAGGGGGCGGTCGAGGTGCTCAGCATTTACATGGCGAAGGAACTCGGCAGCCGCGGCATCGCCGTCAATACCGTGGCGCCGGGCGCGATCGAGACAGATTTCCTCGGCGGCGCCGTCCGCGACACGCCGGATCTCAACAACACCTTCGCGAGCATGACTGCCCTTGGTCGTGTCGGTGCGCCCGATGACATCGGCCCGATGATCGCGAGCCTCCTGACCGACGACAACCGCTGGATCAACGCCCAGCGGATCGAAGTCTCCGGCGGTCAGGTCATTTGACCGATATGCTGGACCGCATCGCCCCCTGTGGCCGCCTCGCCGCTGGCGCGCCTAGACGGCGACAAGCTCTGCAGGGCTACGCTTCGGCTTCTTCACCTTCGCAGGCCCGAACAGGTTGCCCGCGGCAAGCCCCGCGGTATCCGCCACGCCGGGATCGCGCGAGACCATGGCGGCGACGATGGCGCCGTCGATCAATAATGCAAGCTGATGCGCGAGCATCTGCGGCTCGGCCGCGCCCATCTCGGCGGCGAGCTTTTCGATATGCGCCAGCACGACCTTCTTGTGGCGCAGCGCGATGTTGCGGAACTGCTTGGCGTGCTTGTCGTGCTCGGCGACCGCATTGATGAAGGGGCAGCCGTAGAAGCGCTCCTCGGCGAACCAGTGTTTCAGCGCCGGAAAGATCCGCTTCAGCTTCGCCTGCGCGTCGCCGCCGCCGTCCTCCATCGCGCCGATGAACCATTCGCGCCACGCCTTGCCTTCGCTTTCCAGCACGGCGTTGACGAGGTTGGTCTTGGAGCCGAACAGCTTATAGAGCGTGGTCTTGGCGGTGCCGGCTTCGTCGATGATGGCGTCGATGCCGGTGGCGTTGATGCCGTTCTTGCAGAACAGATGGGTCGCCGCGCTGAGCAGGCGGTCGCGTGCGGATTCCTCGTCACCCGCGGCAAGATGCTTCTTCTTTGAAACCGGTTTGGCCATGCGCGCCAGTTAATCGAACCGCCGCCCAATCATCAAGCTGCATCTTTGCGCCGAAAATAATCGCTGCCACGGGGCAACTGCACCACGCGTGAGCAGCAGGGCGCTGATCAATTTCCGGGCAGGCACCCTTAAACGGTTTAAGACGTTCGGCTTTTGATTTCGGCCGCATCTGGCACGCTTAATGCAGGAAACAGAACGTTCGGTATCCTACCCAGGGAGAGAAAAGATGACCGCGGTCGCCCAGAAAACAGTGCTCACCGGCTGCCTTGCGCCGATCGATAAAGGCGGGCTCGAGCAGCTCATCGCCAACGGCAAGGCCAACCCGAAGGTCATCAAGACCTTGAAGTGCAGGACGGTGGCGGAGGGCAAGTTCCGTCACGCCAACTACATCCGCAACCTCGCGCCCTATATCGTCGACGAGCCGCCCGGGCTTTTGGGCGACGACACCGCGCCCAATCCGTCGGAAGCATCGCTCGCCGCACTCGGCTCCTGCCTCGCGGTCGGCCTGCACGCCAATGCCGTTCACCGCGGCTGGATCGTCAACAAGCTCGAGCTCGAACTGGAAGGCGACCTCAACATCACGGCGGTGTGGGGCACCGGCGACGTCAGCGAGAAGCCGGTCGGCTTCACCGATGTCCGCGTCAAGGTCGACATGGAATGCGAGGGCATCGCGCCGGCCGAGGTCGAAGCGCTGGTCGCGCACGTCAAGAAGTGGTCGCCGGTCGCCAACACGTTCACACGGCCCGTCAATCTCGAGGTCGGCATCTAGACGAGCGCGCGTGCAAGAGGTGCGGGAGGCGAACATGGGTTCACTGGCGTTATCGCGGGTCGACGTTTCGGATCCTCCCGCACCTACCATTGTCGACGAGGTGGCGAGGATCGCGCGTCAGGAGCTGGCGCCGCTGGCTCCCGCCATCGATGCCGGCTCGGTCTATCCGGGCGATCTGCTGCGCCGTCTCGGCAAGGTCGGTGTCTGGGGCAGCCATGTCCCGCAGGAGGGCCCCGCCGATCTGCGCTGCGCGATCCAGTCGATGGCTGCAATCGGGGAAGTTTGCGGCGCCTCCGCCTTCATGGCGTGGTGCCAGATGACGCTGGTCTGGTACGTCGCCAATTCCACCAATCTGAAACTGGCCAAGCGCTTCGGCGATGGTTTTTCGGCCGGGCGCGTGCTCGGCGGCACCGGGCTCTCCAACCCGATGAAGAGCTTTTTCGGCATCGAGAAGCTGAAACTGAAGGGCCGGAAGGTCGAGGGCGGCTATATCGTGCGCGGCGCGCTGCCCTGGGTCTCCAATCTCGGCGCCGATCATTTCTTCGGCACGATCTTCGAGCGCGAGGACGAGGAGGGCGGCACCGCAAAGAGCGGGCCGGGCATCGTGATGTTCCTCGCCGACTGTTCCGATCCTGCGATCACGCTGCAGCCGTGCAAGCCGTTCCTGGCGATGGACGGCACCGGCACCTATGCCGTGCAGTTCCGCGATCTCTTCGTGCCGGATGAACTCATTCTTGCCGAGCCGGCAGGGCCGTTCGTCAAGAAGATTCGCGCCGGGTTCGTCCTGCTGCAGGCCGGCATGGGGCTCGGCCTGATCAAGGATTGCATCCAGATCATGGACGAGGTCGACGCGCCGCTCGGCCACGTCAACCGCTATTTGCCGCAGCAGCCGCAGCAGTTCCGCGAGCTTCATGCCGAGTTCGAGAAGGAGGCGATGGCGCTGGCGTGCGATCCCTACGACACCGCTGACAGCTACTGGCGGCGCGTGGTGGCGCTGCGGCTGCGGCTCGGCGATGCCAGCGTCGCGGCCGCGCATGCAGCGATGCTCCATTGCGGCGCGCGCGGCTACCTGAAGAGCCACCGCGCCCAGCGCCGGCTGCGCGAAGCCTATTTCGTCGCCATCGTGACGCCCGCCACCAAGCAGCTTCGCAAGATGCTGGCCGGCGACGAACACTGAATTCCGACCGACCCACCCGCAACCCTAAAACAGGAGAGCCTGCCATGACGGACGTTCTGATTACTGCCGGCGAACTCGCGGAATTCCTCAAGAAAGAACCGTGTGTCATCATCGACACCCGCAATCCCGAGGCCTATGGCGCAGGCCATCTCCCCAATGCCGTCAACGTCCATGAGATCTTCACCTATCTGGCGACCTCGACGCCGGAGGGCATTCACGAGCTGAAGACCAAATTCGCCGACGCGTTCGGCGCGGCCGGGCTTTCCGGCAAGGAAACCGCCGTGATCTACGAGCAGTCGATGAATTCCGGCTTCGGCCAGTCCTGCCGCGGCTATTACCTGCTCACCATGCTCGGCTATCCCAAGGTCAAGGTGCTGCATGGCGGTTTTGATGCCTGGTCGGCGGCCGGCCTGCCGGTAACGACGGAAGTGCCGTCGCCAGTGAAAGCCTCGTTCACGGTTCTGCCCGAGGCGGGCGACATTCTGATCGACGCCAAGACCATGCTTGCCGCGGTCGGCAAGCCCGGCATCGCCTTGCTCGACGTGCGCGACATCGACGAGTGGATCGGCGAAAGCTCCTCTCCTTACGGGAAGGATTTCTGCCCGCGCAAGGGACGCATCCCCGGCGCGGTCTGGCTCGAATGGTACCGCATGATGAAGCCGACCGCGGAAGGCCCGCGCTTCAAGTCGAAGAACGAGATTCTGGCGGAATGCGCCACCGTCGGCATCACGGAGAACACGCCGGTCTATCTCTATTGCTTCAAGGGGGCGCGCGCCTCGAACACGTTCCTCGCCTTGAAGAACGCCGGCGTGAAGGACGTGCGGATGTATTTCGGCTCCTGGAACGAATGGTCGCGCGATCCGTCGCTGCCGATCGAGGAGGGGCTGCCGATGGAGGCGAAGCTCACCAAGGCGGCGTAAGGCGTTCGATCGTTGCAGTCTGGTCCAGCCGGGCCAGACTGCAACCACAGTCAGCCTTGTTCGTAGTCCCGGCTGAGTGGCTCAAACAAGGGGCGTCCAGCGCTTCTCCAGCGCTTCATGGGGTGGAGGGGCTGACATATTCCTGTTACGTTGCCTCGATTGAGCAGGCGGGGCGAACGCAAATGGGCACGCGAGCATGTCTCGGCTTGGCAGTATTCGTTGCATGCCTTTGCTCAAACCCCATCGCCTTGGCGCAGGAATTGGTCAGGTTTGAGAGTGCTCCAGTCCACCTTGGCCAGCTTCAGCAGCGCTTGGCGCGCGAGCGTGGCGAAGCGCCGAGGGCACCGGATACGATTGAAGGCTATCTTTCGAAACCTGAGGGCAACGGCCCATTCGCCGCCATTGTCCATCTCCATGGATGTGATGGACTTTCGAAAGATGCCCCAAAGTTCATCGCCGAGTTCATGACCGGCTTGGGCTATGTGTCACTTGCCGTGGACAGCTTTGCGACCCGTGGCATCAAGCACACCTGCGACAAACCGATGCCTGCCCTGATGCTTGCCCGCCAGGGTGATGCGCTGGGCGCTCTATCCTATCTTTCCAAACTTCCTTTTGTGGACCCGCAGCGTATCGCTGTTCTGGGCGCATCAATGGGCGGAATGGTTGCGTTGCAGTTAGCGTCGACCCATCACCTCGAAACCTTTGACGCCCCGCGCGATCTGAAGTTCAAGGCCGCCGTGTCCTATTATCCTTTGTGCGGTGTGGCTTCAGAGGAACTCATCGTTCCCGCGTTAATCCTGATCGGCGAACTCGACGACTGGACACCCGCGAGGGACTGCGAACTTTGGATGAAGCGGCGGGCCGGCAGGGGCGCGCCTGTCAAGCTGGTCGTCTATCCCGGCGCCTATCACGCCTTTAACCTGCCGGCCTTCGCAGACGGCAGGGAAATGTTCGGGCACTGGCTCAAGTACGATGGGAAAGCGGCCAGGCGTGCGGTCGAGGAGATGCAGAGTTTCCTGGCTGCTCAATTCTCCCGCTGAGTTACCGTGCAGGCTGAGCCTGACGTCGAGGTGACCGATTTTTGACGTGGAAGCTCACCAAGGCGACATAAGGATCCGTCCGATGCTGCAGTCCGATTCCGCGGGATCGGACTGCAGCCCGCGACGGATCAGCCCGTCGGCTCGACGAGATGCGCACGCGAGGGGGAGGGGTCGAACCGATCGGCGAAATATTGCGTTTCGTTGGCCACCAGGCCTTCGCGGAATTCCATGATGCTCACCGCGTAGGAGGGGATGCCGTCATAGCTCAGCACGAATTCGGTGACCCAGAGATCGCCGCTGCCGATGATTCGCCGGACCGCAAAACGCTTCTTGTTGGGCTGGACAAACCGGCTCTGTTGAATGTTGCGCCGGCCGCGGATCCGCTCGCCCGATTGCGGATATTCAAGCACGGCATCCTCGCGGTAGATTTCATGCTCAGCCTCGAAATCATTCGCGTCCGAGGCGTCCCAATGGCGCGCCAGCGCCGCCCGCACCGCTCGATCATCCATCGCAATCTCCTGCCTGCGCTTGCCGCCCTCATGCCGGGAAATTGAAGTCATTGTGCCACAGCCGGCCATCGATGCGGCGGGAGCCGATGGAACCGCGCCGCCGCGCCGCTCTGGCGTTCCCGATATGCTCTGCGTATAATCGCGGCGTAGTCGGGTGGTCGCGCGGATGTCGATGTTCTCACGCAAATTTGCTCTCGCATTGGTCATGGCGATGCTGGGTCTGGGCGCGCCAGCGCTCCACGCCCAGGCGGCGGCGGTGAATTACTGGATCCCGGGCTGGCCGATGGGATTCAGCGGCGCAGCGGGCGAGAGCCCGAGCGCCTATGGCAGCTTTCCGAGCTTTGACTACCGCGACCTCGGCAACGGCTCGTCCTATGCGCGTTACAATTTTTCGAACGGCTTTTTTGTCGGCAGCCAGCGCAGCACCATGGGCTTCAGCGGCCTTGGCCAGAGCGTGTTCGGCGGTTTTGGATCGATCTACAGCGAAGGCACGCAGTTCGGCTACAACCTCAAGAACGGCGGCGGGCCGCCCGTCACCTTCTATGCCGGCTTCGATACGCTGAAATACAATAGCGGGATCGGCGGTCCGTTTGCGCCGTTCGACTCCAAATCCGGCACGCTGCCCGTCTCCAGCGCCTATGCCGGCGTCGAATTCCAGCCGACGTCCAATCTCAGCCTGTCGCTCGGGGTCGGCGTCGTCCAGCAGTCGGGCCGGATCGACAGCGAGATCAACGCACTGCCCGGCGCGTCGTCGTTCTCGGTCGGCGGCCGCCGCTATTAGGGCGTGGACAATCAAGTTCGCTTTGCTCCGGAAGGCGATTATCAAGCCAACATTGACGCATGTCTTTAGGGCCAGAACAGACGTGCCACCAACGAAAGTGGCCGCCAACTGAGGCGGCTGCGCCCGACGGGATATCGGCATTCCAGTGCGCGCCGCACAATGGCTAACGTCACGACTCGCGATAGTTCAGCGGCGTGGCAGTTGCGAGAGGCAATGCGACGATGCTATCTCAAGTAGATTAATGGGGGCGAGCGGCGCATGGTGGTTTCGTATCTGAAGACTCGTATTGCAGTGGTGTTACCGACGCTCTTTTTGGCTGGATGCCTTCAGCATACCGTGGATGCAGGGACCGGCGCGAACGCTGTTCCATCGAACTATCGCCAACTCGTAGCCGCCAGCGTCGCATCCCGAATCGACGTCGGTGCATACCGTGATCCAAAGATATCGGCTCCGGTCGTTCGCAACGTCAGCGAGTTTGGCTTTGGGTCGAGACCGAGCGTGTGCGTCAGTGCGGTTCCGGTAGCAGGAGGTGAATACCCGGCCTGGATTTTCGTATTCGATAACGGCAAGGTAGCGAACATGTTTGAGCCGAGCAGGGCTCTCGGGTGCCGCGGACTCGAGTGGTCGCCTTTTCCGGAATTTAGCCGCCGAACATGACGTCTGCTCAAGGTCGGCCGCCGATCCCGCTGGGCAACTTTCGCTTTGGCCTGGCAGGTTTACGTTGCGCGCCGTGATCAGCCACCAAAGCCGCGCGCATTCGTAATCTCCAGCGCCTTGAGGCGGGAGGCCAGCGTGGTCGGCTTGATGTCGAGCATTTCCGCCGCGCCGCCCGGGCCGAACACTTTTCCGGAACAGGCCGCCAGCGCGGCGACGATGTTGGCGCGTTCGTGCGCGCGCATTTCCGCTGACGTCATCACGGCGGGACGGCTTTCTGCTTTCACGCGCGCCGTGCCGGGCGAGGCCGCCACCCCCGATACATCGGGCAGGTCGATGCGCAGGCGGCCGTTCTGGGCGAGGATCGCCGCGCGCTCGATCACGTTCTGCAGCTCGCGGACATTGCCCGGCCAGTCGTAGCGCGAAAGCCGGCGTGCATCGCCCTCCGACAGGCGCAGCTCGGATTTCAGCGCCTTGCTCTCGCGGGTCAAGAAGTGCTGCGCCAGCAGCGGAATGTCCTCGCGCCGCTCGCGCAGCGGCACCGATTCAACCGGGAACACGTTGAGGCGGAAGTAGAGGTCCTCGCGAAACCGGCCGCGCTGCACTTCCTGCTTGAGGTCGCGGTTGGTGGCGGCGATCACGCGCACGTCGACCGCGCGGGTGCGTTCCTCGCCGACGCGCTCGAAATTGCCCTCCTGCAGCACGCGCAGCAGCTTGCCCTGCAGCTCCAGCGGGATTTCGCCGACCTCGTCGAGAAACAGCGTGCCGCCATCGGCAAGCTCGAAGCGCCCGATGCGGTCGCGCATCGCGCCGGTGAAGGCGCCCCTGACATGGCCGAAGAATTCGCTCTCGAACAGTTCGCGCGGGATCGCGGCGCAGTTGACCCGGATCAGCGGCCGGTCGCGGCGGCTGCTCGCTTCATGGATGGCGCGCGCGATCAGCTCCTTGCCGGTGCCGGATTCGCCCGTGATCATCACGGCCGCGGCGGTCGGCGCCACCAGCTTGACCTGGCGCAGCGTCTTCTGGATCGCCTCGCTCTGGCCGATGATGCCGCGCGGGTTGGTCTCGATGCGGATTTCTTCCTGCAAATAGGCGTTTTCCAGCTCCAAGCGCTCGCGCAGGCGGTCGACCTCGGCGAGCGCAGCGTGCAGCTTCTCGTCGGCCTCGCGGCGCTGGCTGACGTCGCGAAACACGATGACCGCGCCGACCACGACGCCGCGGTCGCGGATCGGCGTCGAGGTATATTCGACCCAGACCGGGGTGCCGTCCTTGCGCCAGAACACCTCGCCATCGACCTGGTGCACGGCGCCGTCGCGAAACGCCGCGTAGATCGGGCAGTCGTGATCGGGGTAGTGCCGTCCGTCATGATGGGTGTGATGGACGATCGGGTGGATTTCCTTGCCGACCAGTTCCTCGGCGGACCAGCCCAGCATCCGCTCCGCCGCCGGATTGACGAAGGTGGTTTTGCCGTCGGCGTTGACGCCGTAAATGCCTTCGCCGGCGGCGCGCAGGATCAGCTGGTTCTCGCGTTCGATGTCCTGGAACACGCGCTCGACGCGCTGCCAGGTCGCGATCCCGCCGCGCATGTGATCCTCGGCCGCGGCATCGACATAACGCCGGCGCCGTGCGTCGAGGTCGCTCATGGTCAGCAGCACCAGCGCGCGGTCGCCAGGGACGAGCGCGCCGGCATATTCGAGCCGAAGGTTTTGGCCGGTGGCGTGGCGCGGGGTCAGGGCGTTGGTCCAGTACGCGCCCTTGTCCAGCACGGCCTGCGTGAACACGATCAGCGCAGGCAATTGTCCGCTATGCAGCGTCGAGACCTTGGTCTGCCGCAACAAGGCGCGGTCGTAGCCGAGCAGGGTGCAGGCGGCCGGATTGGCGTCGATGATCTGGTCGGCATGGGGATCGAGCAGCAGCGCCGGCTCGATCGCGCATTCGAAGGCGGCGGCGCGCAGTTCGCTATCCTGCGGTGGGGCGGTTGAACCGAGGGCGAGATCCATCCGAACGTTACTCCGAAATCTCGTAGTTGAGGCTACGATATTTCGTTTATCACGAATTTTCGTAATCGCCAATCGCGGCAGAATCTCAGTGATCTCAACGCCGTCGCCGCCAAACGGCGCTGGCATGTGCCTTGCTTAATTAGGGTGCAACGCTGAGCAGGAGGGCTGATGTCTACCTTCGACAACCCGTTCGATCCCAACCGCCGCCTTCATTCCAGGGGCTGCTCGTGCGGCCAGCATGTCAGCGAGGCCGAGCATCAGGCTGCTGCCGAGCTACAGATCGCGGCCACGATTGCGAGCGAGCAGAAGCGCTATGAGGGCGTGGTCGCCTCCGCCGTGATGCGCGCGATGTTTCCGCAGGACGTCGCCCGGCGCGCGTTCCTGAAATCGGTCGGCGCGGCGACGGCGCTCGCGGCGGTGTCGCAGTTCTTCCCGCTCAAGACCGCGACCGAAGCCTTTGCGCAAGGCGGACCGCTCGAGAAGAAGGACCTCAAGGTCGGCTTCATTCCGATCACCTGCGCCACGCCGATCATCATGGCGGCGCCGATGGGGTTTTATGCCAAGAACGGCCTGAACGTCGAAGTCATCAAGACGGCCGGCTGGGCGGTGATCCGCGACAAGACGCTCAACAAGGAATACGACGCGGCGCACATGCTGTCGCCGATGCCGCTCGCCATCACCATGGGCGCCGGCTCCAATCCGATTCCCTACACCATGCCGGCGGTGGAGAACATCAACGGGCAGGCGATCACGCTGTCGGTCAAGCACAAGGACAAGCGCGATCCGAAGAGCTGGAAGGGTTTCAAGTTCGCAGTGCCCTTCGACTATTCGATGCACAATTACCTGCTGCGGTATTATCTCGCCGAGCACGGCCTCGATCCCGACACCGACGTGCAGATCCGCGCGGTGCCGCCGCCGGAAATGGTCGCCAATCTGCGCGCCGACAATATCGACGGCTTCCTCGGGCCCGATCCGATGAACCAGCGCGCGGTGTTCGACGGCGCCGGCTTCATCCACATCCTGACCAAGGATATCTGGGAAGGGCACCCGTGCTGCGCCTTCGCCGCCTCGAAGGAATTCGTCACGACGATGCCGAATACCTATGGCGCGCTGTTGAAATCGATCATCGAGGCGACCGCCTACGCGCACAAGGCGGAGAACCGCAAGGAGATCGCGAACGCGATCGCGCCGGCCAACTACCTGAACCAGCCGCCGATCGTGCTGGAGCAGATCCTGACCGGCACCTTCGCCGACGGTCTCGGCAATATCGTCACCCAGCCGAACCGCGTCGATTTCGATCCGTTCCCCTGGCAGTCCTTTGCGGTGTGGATCATGACCCAGATGAAGCGCTGGGGTCAGATCAAGGGCGAGATCGACTATGCCGGCATCGCCGCACAGGTCTATCTCGCGACCGATGCGACGCGGCTGATGAAGGAAGCCGGGCTGACGCCGCCGACCGCGACGACCAAGAGCTTTTCGGTGATGGGCAAGACCTTCGACCCCGCCAAGCCCGAGGATTATCTGAACAGCTTCAAGATCAGAAAGGCGTCGTGATGAGCGGCACCGTTTTCTCCTCCTTCTGCCCGCAAGCGGGGAGAGGGAGATGAACGCCTCGCTTCGCTTCCGCGCGGCCGTCGTCTCGATCGCGCTGCTCGCGGCCTTTCTCGGCATCTGGCATCTCGCCACGCGCCCGACGGCGGCGGCGACCAACATGTCGCCGGAATACGCCAAGCTGATGGGGCTGACGGCAACGCAGGGCAAATCGGCGATGCCGGGCCCGCTCGATGTCGGCGCGAAACTGTGGGAGCATCTCAGGCAGCCGTTCTACGACAAGGGCCCGAACGACAAGGGGCTCGGCATCCAGCTCGGCTATTCCATTGCGCGCGTCGGCCTCGGCTATCTGCTCGCCGTGTTGATTGCGATCCCGCTCGGCTTTCTGATCGGCATGTCGCCGCTGATCAGCAAGGCACTCGATCCCTTTATCCAGGTGCTGAAACCGATCTCGCCGCTCGCCTGGATGCCGCTCGCGCTCTACACCATCAAGGACTCTTCGATCTCGGCGATCTTTGTCATTTTCATCTGTTCGGTCTGGCCGATGCTGCTCAACACGGCTTTCGGCGTGGCCTCGGTGCGCAAGGAGTGGATCAACGTCGCGCGTACGCTGGAGGTCGGCACCATCAGGCGCGCCTTCACCGTGATCCTGCCGGCCGCGGCGCCGACGATTTTGACGGGCATGCGGATTTCGATCGGCATCGCCTGGCTTGTGATCGTCGCGGCCGAAATGCTCGTCGGCGGTACCGGCATCGGCTACTTCGTCTGGAACGAGTGGAACAACCTCTCGATCACCAACGTCATCATCGCCATCCTGATGATCGGCCTGGTCGGCATGCTGCTCGACCAGATCCTGGCGCGGTTCACGCGCATGGTCACCTTTCCGGAATAGCCGCGATGACCGACAAGTTCATTTCCATCGAGGGCATTGCGCGGCGCTACCCCGGCGCGGATGGCAAAGAGACGACCGTGTTCGAGAACCTGTGGCTCGCGATGAACCGTGGCGAGTTCGGCTGCGTGATCGGCCATTCCGGCTGCGGCAAGACCACGGTGCTGAACATTCTCGCCGGCCTCGACGAGCCGAGCGAGGGCGCCGTGATCGTCGACGGGCAGGCCATTGAAGGCACCAGCCTCGACCGCGCCGTGATCTTCCAGAGCCATGCGCTATTACCCTGGCGCACGGTGCTCGGCAACGTCGCCTATGCCGTGACCTCGAAATGGCGCAACTGGGACCGCGCCAAGGTGAAGGCGCATGCGCAGAAATTCATTGATCTCGTCGGACTATCCGGCTCCGAGCACAAGCGGCCGTCGGAACTGTCCGGCGGCATGAAGCAGCGCGTCGGCATTGCACGCGCGCTCTCGATCACGCCGAAGATCATGCTGATGGACGAGCCGTTCTCGGCGCTGGATGCGCTGACGCGCGGCACGCTGCAGGACGAGGTGCGCCGCATCTGCCTGGAGACCGGGCAGACCGCGTTCATGATCACCCATGACGTCGATGAGGCGATCTATCTCGCCGACAAGATTTTCCTGATGACCAACGGGCCCGGTGCGGTGCTGGCCGAGATCGTGGAAAACCCGCTGCCGAAGGATCGCGGCCGCATCGATCTGCACCGCCATCCGCTCTACTACGCGCTGCGCAACCACATCGTCGATTTCCTGGTCAGCCGCAGCAAGACCTTTGCGGCCACCGCGACCGATCACGACCCGCGCAACGTACCGGTCGTGCGGATCGGCAAGCCCGAGCTGGTGATTGCCGCGGAGGCTGAGGGTTCGCCACAGACGTCATGGCAGGGCTTGGCCCGGCCATCCACGTCTTCCTGACAGCAAGCAAGACGGGGATACCCGGGCCAAGCCCGGGCATGACCGGATATTGAAGGAGACGAAGCATGAAACGTGAAGACCTCACCGAAAAGCTGCTCGACATCAAGCGCGAGAAGGGCTGGAGCTGGAAGCACATCTGCGAAAAGATCGGCGGCTATTCAGAAGTGCTGATCGTCGGCGCCATCATGGGCCAGATGAAACTGACAAAGCCGCAGGCCGCCAATGCCGGCGAATTGTTCGGGCTGTCGAAGGCAGAGACCGCGATGCTGAACGAGGTGCCGATGCGTGGCACCGGCACGCCGATGCCGCCGACCGACCCCTTGATCTACCGCTTCTATGAAATGGTGATGGTCAACGGCCCGGCCTGGAAGGCGCTGATCGAAGAGGAATTCGGCGACGGCATCATGTCGGCGATCGATTTCGACATGGCGATCGACCGCGTCGCCAACCCGAAGGGCGACCGGGTCAAGATCACGATGTCCGGCAAATTCCTGCCGTACAAATATTACGGCGCCAGCGGCAACGTGCCGGAGTATGGGTTCAAGGAGGAGTGACTCTCTCCACCGTCATTGCGAGCGAAGCGAAGCAATCCATCTCACGGCATAACGGATAGATGGATTGCTTCGTCGCTTCGCTCCTCGCAATGACGGCGATAGGCCGTTCACCCAAACGCCGCTCTTACCTCCGCGATCGGCGCCATGTCGCGCACAAAGCTGAACGCGCCGCGGTCCTTCATCTCGCGGGCGCACTTTAAGAACGCCGCGAGCGCGTAGCGCTCCATCGCGCCGCCGACGCTGATGCGCTTGACGCCGGCCTCGGCGAGTTGCGGCAAGGTCAGCGTCGGATCGGCAAATCCCATCACCAGGTTGAACGGTTTGCCGACGGAAGACACCACGGCGCGGATCGTGCCGATATCGTAGAGGCCCGGCGAATACAGGACATCGGCGCCGGCGGCCTCGAACGCCTGCAGCCGCTTGATGGTGTCGTCGAGATCCTTGCGGCCGTGCAGGAAGTTTTCCGCCCGCGCGGTCAGCGTGAACGGAAACGGCAATTTGCGCGCCGCTTCGACCGCCGCCTGCACACGCTCGACCGCGAGCGAGAAATCGTAGATCGGCTTGTCCCGGTCGCCGGTAAAATCCTCGATCGAGCCGCCGACGGCGCCGGCCTCGGCCGTGCGCGTGATCGCGCTTGCCGCGGCCCTTGGATCGTGGGCGCCGCAATTTTCCAGATCGACGCTGACGGGCAGGTTGGTGGCTTCCGCAATCGCGCGGGCATTTTCGATGATGGCATCCAGGCTGACGGTCACGCGGCCGAGCGTGTTGGCCAGCCCGAGGCTGGTGGTCGCGAGCGCCTCAAAACCCATGGCGGCGAGAAGTTTTGCGGTCCCGGCGTCCCACGGGTTCGGAATGATGAAGGCGCCCGGCCGCGCATGTAGTGCGCGAAACGCTTCGGCTTTTTCCATCTGACTTCGCATTGCCATCTCCGCTCGTTTGATCTGTCGGCGGCGACGCTAGCGGGCTATGCCCCATCAGCCAAATTTGTTATTTCTCTTGATACCATCAGCTTTTTGCATGAGCTCCGAAATGGACAGCGATGCGCTTCTCACCTTCCTGACGGTTCATCGCCGCGGCGGCATCTCCAATGCGGCGAAAGCGCTGCACCGCTCGCAGCCGGCGATCTCGCGGCGTATCGCCTTGCTCGAGCAGGAGCTCGGCGTGCCGCTGTTCGAGCGCATCACCGGCCGCACCATGCTGAGCGATGCGGGAAGGGTGCTGGTGCCCTATGCCGAGCGGGCGGTGGCGGCGACGCAGGATGCGGAGAACGCGGTGCGCGCGCTGGCGCGGCCGAATTCGGGCCCGATCGCGCTCGCCGTGGTCGGAACGCTCGCGGGCGGGCGGCTGTCGGCAATCCTGAAGCGCTTTTCGGCCGGGCATCCCGAGGTCGAACTGAGCCTCCGCACGGCGACCAGCGCCGAGGTCAGCGACATGATCCGCCGCGGCGAAGCGACCATCGGGCTGCGCTATAACCGCGACCGTTCGCGCGATCTCGACTGCGAGCTGCTGTTTGCCGAACGGCTGCAGGTGGTGTGCGCGCCGGATCATCCGCGCGCCGGCGGCCGCGTCGCAAAGCTTGCCGAGCTGCGTGGCGAGCGCTGGATCGCCTTTCCCGTGGTGCCGGGCCGGCGCGAGATCACGGCCGCGCACGTCTTCGCGCTGTTTCAGACCCATGGCCTCGGCGAGATCGACTGGACCGCGGTCGACAGCCTGACCGCGCAGAAGCGTCTGGTCGAAGCCGGCCTCGGGATTGCGCTGCTCTCGGAGAGCAATGCGGCCGAGGAATTGCGGCACAGGACGATCGCGACCATCGGCGTGCGCGATCTCAAGGCGAGCGACGACGTCGTCGCGGTGACGCGCCGGGGCGGCTTCCTCAGCGCGGCGGCGCGGCGGCTGTTGGAGATTGTCCGGAAGGAATATGCGCGCGCGTGATCGCGTTCCGGTTAACGGCTGATGAAATCGCTGGGCCGCTTTTCTTCGCGGCGGTTCTCGAAATCGCTACCTGAGGTAGCTAAGGACCTTCAGTCGCCACAACCGCTGAGGTCTGCCATGACATTGCGCCCACGTCTTCTCCCCGCCGGCCTTTCAGTAGGCGTGGGCTTGCTGCTTCTCGCCGCTCCCTCGCTCGCGCTGGCGCAGGTGCCGCGGACCACCGTCGTGGAGCAGATGGCCGGGGCGCGGCAGGAAGGCTGGGTGCAGGTTCAGAACACGATCAGCTATTTCGTGGCGGGACCGACAGGCGAGGGTGAAGAGGCCCAGAAACTGCGCGACCGGGCGCGTCGCACCATCTATGAAATCGCGGCACGTGAATGCGATCTGCTCCGCGAGGTCCTCGCCAAGGAATGCCGGATGGTGTCGGTGTCGAGCAATATGAGCCGGCAATATGGCCAGCAGCAGCCCGAAGGTTTTACCATCAACGGTTCGATGAACTTTCAGATCACGCTGAAATAGAGCGTGATCTGAAAGCGTGGTGTGGGCCGTCAGGTCCCGGCCTTGACCTGGGCGATGGCCGCGGCCATCAGTTCGTCCATCTTGGTGCGCACCTCGGCGGCAGCGATCGCGACACCCTTGGCGGCAAAATCCTTCACCACCTTGTTCTGAACGTCCTGGTCGCCGGCTTCCTCGAAATCGGCGGCAACCACTTCCTTGGAATAGGCGGTGGCGGCATCGCCTGTCAGCCCGAGCTTTTCCGCTGCCCAAAGACCGAGCAGCCGGTTGCGGCGCGCCTCGGCCTTGAACTTCTGCTCCTCATCGAGGGCGAACTTCTTCTCAAAACCTTCCTCGCGCTTGTCGAAAGTGGTCATTCTTCGGTTCCAATCCCCGCAAAAGGTGAATTGGGCCGCGTTGTCGTGGCCCTATCGCCTACCTAGATAGAGGGGGCGAATCGGTAAAACAACAGGCCCTTAGGCCGCAGGCAATCTGGATAAGTTGGGCCCAATCGGGCCGGGTCGATTGTGCTGGATGGGCCAATCGGATAGGTTGCCTGAAGGCGAGGTTCTTGTTCTGTTTCCGGTCGCTTATGTTCGGGATCTGGCCTTCACGGCAGCTCCGTCGTGGTCGCAAACCCTTGTCATCCGGAGCACACCAATTTCATGGATTTCAACAAAACACGGTACATCCCAATGAGCCGTCGACGCCGTATTTATGAAGGCAAGGCCAAGGTCCTGTATGAAGGCCCGGAGCCCGGAACCCTGATTCAGCACTTCAAGGATGATGCGACCGCGTTCAATGCCAAGAAACACCAGGTGATCGAGGGCAAGGGCGTCCTCAATAACCGGATTTCGGAGTACCTGTTTCAGCACCTCAACGACATCGGGGTGCCGACCCATTTCATCCGCCGCCTCAACATGCGCGAGCAGTTGATTCGCGAGGTCGAGATCGTGCCGCTGGAAGTGGTGGTGCGCAACGTCGCGGCCGGCTCGCTGTCGCAGCGCCTCGGCATCGAGGAGGGCACGCAGCTGCCGCGTTCGATCATCGAGTTCTATTACAAGAACGACCAGCTCAACGACCCCATGGTGTCGGAAGAGCACATCACCGCGTTCGGCTGGGCGACGCCGCAGGAAATCGACGACATCATGGCGCTCGCCATCCGCGTCAACGACTTCCTCACCGGTCTCTTTCTCGGCATCGGCATCCGCCTCGTCGATTTCAAGATGGAATGCGGACGGCTGTTCGAGAACGAGATGATGCGGATCATCGTCGCCGACGAGATCTCGCCCGATTCGTGCCGGCTGTGGGACATCAAGTCGAACGAGAAGCTCGACAAGGACCGTTTCCGCAGGGATCTCGGTGGCCTGCTCGAGGCCTATACCGAAGTAGCGAAGCGTCTGGGCATTCTGATGGAGAACGAGCGTCCGGCCGGCACCGGTCCGGTGCTGGTGAAGAGCTGAGCTAAGGGGCAAGTCTCGTGAAGGCACGCGTTACCGTTACGTTGAAATCCGGCATCCTCGACCCGCAGGGCAAGGCCATCGAAGGCGCGCTGAAATCGCTCGGCGTCGATGGCGTCGCCAGCGTCCGCCAGGGCAAGGTGTTCGACATCGAGCTGGCAGGCGCCGACAAGGCCAAGGCGGAGGCGGCATTGAAGGATGCCGCCGACAAGCTCTTGGCGAACACCGTGATTGAGAATTACAGGGTCGAACTGCTGGGCTAGGGGATGAGCGAGATATCAATTCAGCAGGTTCACGCGCTTGCTTTGGATGTCTTGTGTTCGGTTGATCGTCTCGCAAATTCCGTCGATGAACTTCTGCTCGAGATGCGCGCGACAAATCGCGTAGCGTCCGAAACCAAACAGCTATGTGAGATGGCGCGACAATTGAAGGCCATATCGGAATGAAATCAGCCGTTCTCGTCTTTCCCGGAATCAACCGCGAGCGCGACATGGCGCGCGCGCTGAAGCTCGTCTCCGGCCAGGAGGCGGCGATGGTCTGGCATGCCGAGACCGAACTGCCCAAAGGCACCGATCTCGTGGTCGTGCCCGGCGGCTTCTCCTACGGCGACTACCTGCGCTGCGGCGCCATTGCGGCGCGGGCGCCGGTCATGGACGCGGTGCGCAATTATGCCGCCGGCGGCGGGCTCGTGCTCGGCGTCTGCAACGGTTTCCAGATCCTGTGCGAAGCGGGGCTGCTGCCGGGCGTGTTGATGCGCAATGCGCGGCTGAAATTCATCTGCAAGGACGTGCATCTGCGCGTCGAGCGCTCCGATACGCCGTTCACGCGCGGCTACAATGCCGGCCAGGTCATCCGCGTGCCGGTCGCGCATGGCGAGGGCAACTATGAGGCCGATGAAGAGACGGTGAAGCGGCTGGAAGGCGAGGGGCGGGTGCTCTATCGCTACTGCACGGCTGAAGGCGTCGTCGACGAGGAATCCAACATCAACGGCGCGGCGCAGTCGATCGCCGGCATCGTCAACGAGCGCGGCAACGTGCTCGGCATGATGCCGCATCCGGAAAACCATGTCGAAGACATCATGGGCTGCACCGACGGCCGCGGCCTGTTTGCGGGTCTCGCCGCGCATCTGGAAAAAGCGGCGTGAAATCCATCACCGTGAAACTGGCTGTTGCGCTGGCCGCGCTGTCGCTGGCGACCGCCGCGCAGGCGCAGGACTATCCCAAGCGTCCCATTTCCATGATCGTGCCGTTCGCGGCCGGCGGCACCTCCGACGTGATCGCGCGCGTGGTCGCGGAAGAGATGAGCAAATCGCTCGGGCAGCCGATCGTGATCGAGAATGTCGCGGGCGCCGGCGGCTCGACTGCGCTGACGCGTGCCGCACGCGCGGATGCCGACGGCTACACCATCGCCATCGGCAATGCCGGCACCAGCGCCGCGACCTATACGATCTATCCAAAGCTGCCGTTCACGCCGCAATCCTTCGTGCCGATCGCGGTGGTCGCAAAGACCTTCGGCATCGTCGCGCTGCGCAAGGATTTCCCGGCCAAGGACCTGCAGGACTTCATCGCCTACGCGAAGAAGAATCCCGGCAAGGTCAATCTCGGCCATGCCGGCGTCGGCTCCTCGAATTACCTGATCTGCAAGAGCTTCGTGCAGGCCGCCGGCATCGAGGTGACGCTGGTCGGCTATCGCGGCGCGGCGCCGGCGCTGACGGACGCGATCGGCGGCCAGATCGACGGCGTCTGCGACAGCGCGGCCTCGGTGTCGCAGGCGATCGACGACAAGCTGGTGAGAGGCCTCGTCGTCGGATCGACGGTGCGGCTTGCGACCCTGCCCAACCTGCCGACGTCGGCGGAGGCCGGGCTTCCCGATTTCGAGGCGCAGGGCTGGAACGGCCTGTTCGCGCCAAGGGGCACGCCGCCCGCGATCGTTGCGAAACTGAACGCCGCCGCCAAGACCGCCGTCGAGAGCGAGGCGGTGAAGACGCGCTTCCGCGAGCTCTCCACCGTCGCACCCGACCCCAGCGAGCAGGCCAGCGAGGTGCTCGGGCAACTGGTGACGCGTGACGTCGAAAAATACCGGAAGCTGCTCGAAGAGAAGAAGTAGCGCTCCAACATCACGTGAATGAAAAAGCCCCGCATTGCGGGGCTTTTTGCTACCTGCCGGTCGGCGAGGCCGGTCCGCCCGGTGCGAGCGTCGAGCCGCTGGGCGAGGGATTGATGTGGGTATTCCCGGACGGGTTCACGGTGCTGTTGCGTCCGGCCGCGGCGCTGCCGGCGTTGTTGGGCACGCCCGTACTGGAAGTGCTGCCCGCCGCGTTGCCGGTGGTCGTTCCGCCGGTGGAAGAGCCTGCTGTCGCGCCGCTCGTTGCCGCGCCGCCCGTGCCCGAACTTCCGCCGGATGCGCCGCCGCTGGACTGCGCGAGCGCGAAGCTGCTCGTGACTGCAAACGCCGTCGCCAGTCCTAGTGTTGTCAGTTTCATGATTGCTCCTTTTCCTCGTCACATACGGCGCAACACGATGCGCGCGCAGGCGTTCCTGCGTGCTCAATCACAGATCGTTGCTGTTCCCCGGGGAATTCCGCGCTCGAAACAGGCGCGCGACTTGCCGCGGAAAGATCGGAAAACGGCCATCGCTATCCGATACGTTTCACATTTATGACACAACTGAAGATTGTCTGAATGAACTTGCCGCGCTATCAACACCACTAAGGACGGTCCACCCCCGGTTTGCCTGGAATGCGCCATGCCCGTTGCTCTCGTCGTTTTGATGCTCGACCTCACGCTGATCTGGCACGCGTCGAAGACCGGGCGCCTGCAGCCCTGGGCCTTCATCATCCTGATGATCCCGCTGGTCGGCGCGCTCGCTTACATCGTCGTCGAACTGATCCCGGAATGGTTTGGCAGCCCGGGCGCGCGGCAGGCGCGCAAGCGGATGGCCGACCGGCTTGACCCGGAAAAGCGCTACCGTGAGCTGTCGGACCGGCTTGCCGCCAGCGACACGATCGCCAATCGCGAGGCGCTTGCCGCCGAATGCCTGAAGATCGGGCGGTTCAACGAGGCCGAGCGGCACTACGATCACGTCCTCACGCTGCCGATGGGGAGGGAGCCGGCCTACGCGTTCGGCAAGGCACAGGCGCAATTCGGTCTCACGCGTCCGGCGGATGCGCTCGCGACGCTGGATGATCTGAAGAAGCACTGGCCCGATTTTGAATCGGCCGAAGGCCATCTGCTCTACGCCCGGGCCCTGGCGGAGGTCGGGCGCATCGACGAGGCGCTCGACGAGTATCACGCGCTATCGGATTATTTTCCCGGCGCCGAAGCCAGGGTTCGCTACGGCATGCTGCTGCAGGTGGTGGGACGCACCGCCGAGGCGCGGGTGGTGTTCAACGAATTGCTGCTGCAGATGCGGCGTGCGCCGAAATATCTGCGCGACGCGCAGGCCGAATGGCTTTCGATTGCAGAAAAGCAATTGTCGGTTTGAGCCGACAAGGCGGTCGGCATCATATCGGCGCCACTGCCTCTGGCCTGAAATTTGCTGGTGCTTTCTCCTGATCCGCAGTGCGGATTTTCCAATCGTTGGACGGGAGAAGCATCATGCTCATTCGCAAGGCATCCTGCGTGACGGCACTTGCGGCAGCGTTGCTGTCGTCGCACGCCGCGATGGCTGAGACGACACTGCGCATCGCCATGACGGCGTCCGATATTCCGACGGCGACAGGGCTGCCCAACAACGGTTTTGAGGGCATGCGTTTCCTCGGCTACCCGATCTTCGAAGGATTGGTGCTGTGGGATCTGACGCGAACCGACAAATTGGCGACCTTGCGTCCGGGGCTTGCGGAGAAGTGGGAGCAGGACCCGGCCGACAACAAGACCTGGATTTTCCACCTGCGCCGCGGCGTGAAATTCCACGACGGCACGGATTTCAACGCCGATGCCGTGATCTGGAATCTTGATCGCTATTTCAACAACAACAGCCCGCAATTCGAGCCGCCGAGTTCGGCGATGTCGCGGGCGCGTGTCCCGATCATGGGGTCCTACCGGAAGGTCGATGACGAAACCGTCGCGATCACCACGACCAAGCCGGCCTCCTATTTCCCGCACATGGCGGTCTACCTGCTGTTCACCTCGCCGACCTCGTTCGAAAAGGCCGGCCGGGACTGGACCAAGGTGGCGACCCTGCCGGCGGCCGGCACCGGGCCGTTCCGCATCACGAAAGTCGTGCCGCGCCAGGAGGCGGATCTGGCGCGCTGGGACGGCTATTGGGACCCGGGCAAAATGGCGAAGGTCGACAATGTCGTGCTGATGCCGATTCCCGAGGCAAACTCGCGGCTGGCCGCGCTCCGGTCGGGGCAGGTCGACTGGATCGAGGTGCCGCCGCCCGATGGCCTCGCGTCGCTGAAATCAGCCGGTTTCACCATCACCACCGGCTCGTACCCGCATGTCTGGCCGTGGTTCTACAACATCGGCGCGGCGAACAGCCCGTTCAAGGACGTCAAGGTGCGTCAGGCGCTGAACTATTGCATCGATCGGGAAGGGCTGGTGTCGCTGCTCAACGGAACGGCAGAGCCCTCGGTCGGCTGGCTCAAGTCCAGCGATCCCGATTTCGGCTCCCCGGTCAATCGCTACACATACGACCCGGCCAAGGGCAAGGCGCTGCTGGCGGAAGCCGGCTACACGGCGGCAAAGCCGTTGTCGTTCAAGGCGATGATCTCGAATTCCGGCTCGGGGCAAATGCTGCCGCTGCCGATGAACGAATTCCTGCAGCAGAATCTCAAAGAGGCTTGCGGCGTCAGTGTCGAATTCAATGTGATCGAGTGGCAGGTGCTGTTGACCGCCGCCCGCGCCACGCCCGACAGCCCCACCCTGCAGGGCGCCATGGTCCTCAATATCAGTTCGCCTTCCTCCGATGCCGGCGTCATGGCGCGTTATTTCTCGTCAGCCAATTTTTCGCCGAACGGTTTCAACTTCGAGCAATGGAAGGACGATGATTTTGAAGACGCGCTGAAGACGATTTCGGAAGCCACCGATCCCACGGCGATCTCCGCCGCCTATCGCAAGGCGCATGAGCGCATCGTCGACAACCCGCCCTGGCTCTTCATCGTCCACGACCTCAACCCGCGCGCCATGAGCCCGAAGATCAAGGGGTTCGTCTCGCCGCAATCCTGGTTCGTCGATCTTACGCTGCTCAGCCTGCAATAGCTGGCGGGCTTGGCGACGCGGCCTACCGGGAACGGAGCCGGTTGATCCATTTGCCGTAGCTCGTGGCTGGAATGGTCATGGCGGCGACGCCGGCCATCACCAGCACGAGGCCGAGCGCGAGATTGGTGGGCACGGATTCGCCGAGCAGCAGCACCGACAGGCCGACGCCGATCGGAATCCGCAAATAGCCCTGCGCGTTGGTGGTGAGCGTGCCGAGCCGGGTCAGGCACATGTAGAACAGCATCAGCCCGAAGGCACTGGAGAAGATGCCCATTGCGACGGTCGCGACCAGCGCCTCGGCGGTCGGCCGCAACGTCCAGGGATGGTCGACGATGACAGCCAGCGGCAGCAGAATCAGCCCGCCGAACAAGAGCGAGCCGGCGGCGACCACCATCGGATCGTATTCGGTCAGCCGCAATCCGTAGATCGTGGCAAAGGCAAACGAGATGGTGGCGAGCAGGATGACGATCTCGGCCAGGATATCGGCATCGAGCGTTGCGAGCGCGTCGAGCCCGATGATCACGGCCGTGCCGGCCAGCCCGAGAATGGCGCCGGCCAGCTTGAGCAGCGTCGCCGGCTCGTGCCGCGTGATGCCCCAGGTGATGAGAAAGGCGAAGATCGGCGTCGTCGAGGCCAGCACCACGGTGTTCGACGCCGGCACATATTGCTGCGCCCAGGTGATGAGCAGGAACGGGATCGTCGAGTTGATGGTCTGCTGCTGCGCGAACAGCTTCCAGGCCTTGGCGTCGGTCGGGATGCGCAGGCCGCGGGCGCGCAGGATCACGAACAGGAAGGCTGCCGCGACCAGCGAGCGCGCCGAGATGAAGGTGATCGGCGGGATCGAGCCGAGCCCGATCTTGGTCAGCGGATAGGTCGAACTCCAGCAGCCCGCCAGCGCGAGCAGCAGCAGATAGTCGCGCCAGTTGCGGCGAGGCTGCGGCGCGTCAGCTGGCAACGGCGCCAGTGTCCGCGGGCTTCTTCCACTTCACGCGCTTGATGGTGCCGGAGAAGGTGAACAGCGACCGTTCGCCGGATTTCAGGACGCCGCGCAGAAAGATCAGCGAGCGGCCGGCGCGGGTGATCTCGCCGTCGCATTCGATCAGTTCGCCCTCGCGCGCCGCGTCGAGAAACTCGCAGGCGAACGCGACCGTCACGCCCGGGCCCTCCAGCACGGAGGAGCCGATCGCAAACAGGCAGTAATCGGCGAACGACATGAAGCAGCCGCCATGGACGTTGCGCTGGCCGTTGAGGTGCTTTTTCTCGACCCGGAACGCGCATTGCACTTTGCCGTTCTCGTCCATGCGGTGCCAGAAAGGGCCGTTATGGGTCTCAAAATTGTCGCGGCTCCAGGTCCGCCAGCCCTTGAATTCGCCCTCGGTTTCGACATGGAGGTCGGGGCGGTTCTGAAATGCATTTTTGGGTAGTTCGTTCACGAAAAAAGGCCCTTCAACCAGATGTTTGAGCCCTTAAATCCGATCCGGGAACGATGTGCAAACGCCGATCCTGCAAGGCCCCCCTCGCAAAGCTCTGGACAGGGCTGAAATGCGCCATAAAAGGCCTTTTCGCCCCCCGTCGATCTTCCTATTAAGGCAGCCATGAACGAGCCCCAGATCACCCCCGAACTCGTCGCCAGCCATGGTCTCAAGCCCGACGAGTATGAGCGCATCCTCAAGCTGATCGGGCGGGTGCCGACCTTCACCGAGCTCGGGATTTTCTCGGCGATGTGGAACGAGCACTGCTCGTACAAATCCTCGCGCATCCATCTGCGGGGCCTGCCGACCAAGGCGCCCTGGGTGATCCAGGGCCCGGGCGAGAACGCCGGCGTGATCGACATCGGCGACGGGCAGGCGGTGGTCTTCAAGATGGAGAGCCACAACCACCCGAGCTACATCGAGCCCTATCAGGGCGCGACGACCGGCGTCGGCGGCATTTTGCGCGACGTCTTCACGATGGGCGCGCGCCCGATCGCCTGCCTCAATGCGCTGTCCTTCGGCGCGCCGGAGCATCCCAAGACGCGCCACCTGGTGTCGGGCGTGGTCGCCGGCGTCGGCGGCTATGGCAATTCCTTCGGCGTGCCGACGGTCGGCGGCCAGGTGCGCTTCCACACCCGCTATGACGGCAACATCCTGGTCAACGCGATGGCGGTCGGCCTCGCCGAGGCGGACAAGATCTTCTACGCGGCGGCTTCCGGCGTGAACATGCCGATCGTCTATCTGGGCTCCAAGACCGGCCGCGACGGCATCCACGGCGCCTCGATGGCCTCGGCCGAGTTCGACGACAATTCCGAGGAGAAGCGCCCGACCGTGCAGGTCGGCGATCCCTTCGCCGAAAAGCTGCTGCTGGAGGCCTGCCTCGAGATCATGGAAAAGGGCTGCGTCATCGCGATCCAGGACATGGGCGCGGCGGGCCTGACCTGCTCAGCGGTCGAGATGGGCGCCAAGGGCGATCTCGGCGTCGATCTGATCCTCGATCATGTGCCGACGCGCGAGACCGGCATGAGCGCCTACGAGATGATGCTCTCGGAGAGCCAGGAGCGCATGCTCATGGTGCTCAAGCCCGAGAAGGAGCAGGAGGCCGAGGCGATCTTCAAGAAGTGGGGCCTCGACTTCGCCGTGGTCGGCTACACCACGCCGACCAAGCGTTTTGTGGTCAAGCATGGCGGCGACGTGATGGCCGATCTGCCGATCAAGGAGCTGGGCGACGAGGCGCCGGTATACGACCGGCCGCACGTCGCATCTGCGGCCTTGCCGGTGGTGCAGGCGCGCGAGGTGAAGCCGCCGGTCGGCATCATGCCGGCGCTGGAAAAGCTGATCGGAACGCCTGAGCTGTGCTCGAAGCGCTGGGTGTGGGAGCAGTACGACCACGTCATTTTGGGCAATACCGTGCAGCGTCCGGGCGGCGATGCCGCCGTCGTGCGCGTCGAGGACGGGCCGAAGGGGCTCGCGCTCACCGTCGACGTCACGCCGCGCTATTGCGAGGCCGATCCGTTCGAGGGCGGCAAGCAGGCGGTCGCAGAGGCCTGGCGCAACATCACTGCCGTCGGCGGCCGTCCGCTCGCGATCACCGACAATCTCAATTTCGGCAATCCGGAGCGGCCCGAGATCATGGGCCAGTTCGTCGGCTGCCTGAAGGGCATCGGCGAAGCCTGCCTCGCGCTGGATTTCCCGGTCGTCTCCGGCAATGTCTCGCTCTACAACGAGACCAACGGCCGCGGCATCCTGCCGACACCGTCGATCGGCGGCGTCGGCGTGCTCGACGACTTCACCAAGTCGGCCACGCTGGCGTTCAAGGCGGCGGGCGAGGCCGTTCTTCTGATCGGCGACACCCAGGGCTGGCTCGGACAATCCGTCTATCTGCGCGATGTCTGCGGCCGCGAAGAGGGCGCGCCGCCGCCGGTCGATCTCGCCGCCGAAAAGCGCAATGGCGACGTGGTGCGCGGCATGATCCGCGCCGGCACGGCGACCGCGGTGCATGACGTTTCCGACGGCGGCCTGTTGGTGGCGCTGGCCGAGATGGCGATGGCAAGCGGCATCGGTGCGCAGCTATTGGCCGCACCAAGCTCGATCGTGCCGCACGCCTACTGGTTCGGCGAAGACCAGGCGCGCTACATCGTCACGGTGCCAGCGGCGGATGCCGGCCTCGTGCTCGCCAAGATGAAGGGCGCGGGCGTGCCCTGCGCGCGGATCGGAACCACCGGCGGCGATGCGATCACGGTGGCCGGTGAGGGGCAGGTGGCGATAGGCGCGCTCAAGACCGCGTTCGAGCACTGGCTGCCGGCCTATATGAGCGGCAAGGCGTCATAGGCCTCGCTCTCTCTGCGTCATTGCGAGGAGCGAAGCGACGAAGCAATCCATCTATCCCCGAGCAGGGCTATGGATTGCTTCGCTGCGCTCGCAATGACGATCACAGCACCTTCGTCGCACCCGGGATCTGCCGCAACGCCCGCGTGAGCGCCCAACTGAATGCAACGGTCAGAACGAAGCCGATGGTCGCCTTCACGATCGCCGGCAGGTCGTAGTCGAACAGCCAGTATTGCAGCCACAGTGCGATCGGGTAGTGCAGCAGGAACATGCCGTAGGCGTCGCTCTGCATTGGATCGAGCAGCTTGGCCGTGCCCGATTGCCTGAACCTCTGGAAGAAGGCCAGGATCAGAAACATGATGGCGACGCTGAAGATCGCGAAGCAGGCGGCATAGAGCCCCTCATACCAGTTCGGCAGCGGCGACGGATTGCCCAGTATTCGGCGCTTGATGAAGATCAGTGTCCACAACAGGCAGTACGGCACGATCGTCAGCACCATCCAGTCCCAGCTCACCTTCGCCATCCGGCCGTCTGCGGCAAGCAGCCCGCGATCCATTTGCGCCACGCCGATGCCGGCACCGAAGAAGAAGTAGCTGGCGTAGAGCATCACGCGGCCGTGCTGGACCGAGAACGGCCCGAACTCGAACCAGCTGCTTGGTCCATAAATCATCAGACCCGGTACATAAAAAGCAGCGGTGACGGCCAGCATGACCGCGAAGAACACGGCCGGCCGGCGGCGGCCGTGCAGCGAGAGGCGGTTGATCGGATCGAGCAGGTTGGGTGACAGCCGGTGCAGGATGCAGGCCGCCACGTCGAAAACGAGCAGGACCCAGAGGAACCAGATCGGGCCGCTCGGCCACGGGCCCTTCGTGACCATATTCCACCAGAATTCCGAAAAGCCGATTTCGGGGTGGTGCCGCAGCGAGATTGCGTAATAGGCGAGCGGAATGACCGTAAAGGCGCAGATCACGAACGGCAGGCCGAGCCGGACCAGGCGGTCCGTCAGATAGCTCAGCGCTCCCTTCCGGGCGATGCCCGACCACGCGAACAAGCCCGACAGGAAGAAGAACATCGCCATGAAGAAACTGTCGGTGGCGAGCACGATCATGTCGAAGCCGAAGAAGTGCTTCGGATCGGTATGACCGAAATAGGTATAGGGGATGACGGCATGGTGGAGCAGCACCACCAGCGTCAGGAAGGTGCGGGCGCGATCGAGCGAAAGGTTTCGCGATTTGGCCTTGGGCACGGCGCTGACGTCGGCATGCCCCACGGTGGAAATCGATGTCATGCAGGCCTCCCGGCCAGACTACGTGGTCGAATGTTGCAGTCGGGAACCCGATTCAGCAAGGCCAAATCGGGTCACCGGCGAGGCTCTTGCGCATCGGGATGCTTCGGAACCGGCGGCGCAGCCCGCCGTTCTCGATAGGTCGCCATTGGCATGGCTGCAGTGAGGTTGCGGAGCAGGCAATGACAATTCTCAAATGGGCGCTGATCTTCTTTCTGGTGTCGATCGTCGCCGGCATTCTCGGCTTCACCGGCATTTCGGCGGCTTCCGCCGACATCGCCCGCTTCCTGTTCTATGTCTTCGTCGTGATCTTCCTGGTGCTCCTGATCCTCGGGCTCACGATATTCAGGGTCTAGCTACGCGCCCGCCGGTCCGGGGTTTCAATGCCGCGGCATGGCCCCCGGAAATGGCGCCCTCAGGACGCCACTTCCTCGATCGTCACCTTGTCCGGATAGAACGCCAGGTGCCCCGCGATCTCGGCCATGGCCGGGAAGGGCGTCTCATAGGTCCAGATCGAGTTTTCGATGCGCTTGCCGTTGGCATTGATGCTGAAATAGTTCGCATCCCCCTTGTAGGGGCAGTGCGTGGTCCGCTCGGTGCGGGCCAGCAGCGCCATATTGGCGTCCTCGCGCGGCACATATTGCACCGCCGGATAGCTGGCTTCCTTCAGCGTCAGGGCGTGGGTGGTATCGGCGACGACGACGCCGTCGACCGAGACCCGGACACGCCGGGGGTTTGCCGTAATCGTGATCGGATGGTCGGGACCGGGCAATTTCATGGTTCTAAGCCTCTTTTTCGGTCAGCCCGCGTCGGCGGGCGCGACGGGATCTCGCGGTGTCAAAGCGGTCGGCCCGGAATATAGTGTCGCCAGGCGTGACCTTGAAGAGCGTACGCGCTAGGTTCGGCCGTCACGGCCGCGCGAGCCGGCCATGATTCGAAACACCTGACGGAGACATGCTGGATGCCGATGGACGCCCACGATATCGAATCGATGATCAAGGCAGCTATCCCTGATGCCGAGGTGACGATCCGCGATCTCGCAGGCGACGGCGATCACTACGCCGCGACCGTGATCTCGGAATCCTTCCGCGGCAAGTCGCGCGTGCAACAGCACCAGATCGTCTATCAGTCGCTCAAGGGGCAGATGGGCGGCGTGCTGCATGCGCTGGCATTGCAGACCGGAGTGCCGGGAGGCTAGTCCCCGACCGGCCACGCGGGGGTATCGATGACGGACAATCCGCACGGCGCGATGTTTCGCGTGATCGTGCCGCACCAGCACAGCCGCGTCACCTACGCGGAGCTGTTTTTCGACCTCGTCTTCGTCTTTGCGATTACCCAGATCTCGCACACGCTGCTCGCGCATTTCACGCTGCCCGGCGCGCTGCAGGTCACGGTGCTGTTTCTCGCCGTATGGTGGGTGTGGGTTTTCACCTCCTGGATCACCAACTGGCTCGATCCGGAAAAGACCCCGGTCCGGCTGCTGCTGTTCGCGATGATGCTGGGCGGGCTGGTGCTGTCGACGTCGATCCCGAAGGCGTTTGACGAGCGCGGCCTCTGGTTTGCCGTCGCCTATGCGGCGATGCAGGTCGGCAAGACGATTTTTCTGTGGCTGTCGACGCCGGCCTCACGCCCGCGCACCAGGATGAACGCCATCCGCATCGCGGCCTGGCTTTCGACGTCGGCCATCTTCTGGATCGCCGGCGGGCTGGCCGAAGGCCAGTCGCGACTGGCGCTGTGGGTCGTCGCGCTCGTCATCGAATATATTTCGCCGGCGGTGCGGTTCTGGATTCCCCGTCACGGCGCGTCCTCGGTCGCGGACTGGATGATCGAAGGCGGCCACATGGCCGAACGCTGTGCGCTGTTCATCATCATCGCGCTCGGCGAATCCGTCGTCGTGATCGGCGCCACCTTTGCCGAACTCGCCTGGACGGGCGAAAACATTCTGGCGTTCGTCTCGGCCTTGGTCGGCAGCATCGCGATGTGGTGGATCTATTTTCACATCGGCGCCGAGGCCGGCTCCGAGGAGCTTTCAAGATCGAGCGAGCCGGGCAGGCTGGCGCGGCTGGCCTATACCTATCTGCATATGCCGATCGTGGCCGGCATCATCGTCGCGGCGGTGGCGGACGAACTGGTGCTGAAGCACCCGGGCGGCCACTCCGACCTGAAGACGGTGACGAGCGCGATCGGTGGTCCCTTGCTGTTTCTGTTCGGGACCATGCTGTTCAAGCACAGCTTTCGCGGCTTCCTTCAGCTCTCGCACGGAGCTGGTATCATCGCACTCTGCGGGCTCGCATGGTTCGCCAGCGAGATGTCGCCGCTGATGCTGTCGATCCTGACCACTGCGATCATGATCGTCGTCGCGACGTGGGAAACGATATCGCTGCGATCGAACGCAGCGAAGTAGCGGCTTCAAACCAGCCGCGTCAACTTCTTCAGCGCAGTCTCGTCAATCCAGTCTCGGCCGCCTGACCGGCATTAGTTGTGGCGAGTTGTGCTGATCGACGACATTTCTGAGCACGAGGGTTGAGAGCTGCACGACGAGCGCTCGAAGCCGCGCATTTTCCTCGATAAGCGCCACGCGCTCGGTATCCGCTCCATCGTCCCAGTCGGTATCCGTATCATTATGAGACGGCGATCCGGCACATGGCCCATGGCTACTCGACGCTGGATACGCATTCCCCATGACTGACATCCCTTGAAACGAACTCACCCCATCTTGCCGAACAGATACGGCTGAGTCCGCGTCAAAAATTGGACCTTTCGAAAGCCAAACGAGAGCGTAGATGGACCCTTTTGCGGGCGGGCCGATAAAGATGAACACTTGTTAAGAAGTTTGGTTATAGTGCGTTCGGCAAAGGTGCGGGGACGCGCGGCGGCGTAGGCATCTTTACCACCAACCTTGACCAGCGCGATTAACTCAGTGCCCACGGGGGTGCCGTGGCCGGGAATACGCGCCTATGAAACAGAGCGAAGCAAGAGTACGGATCATTCAGGAGTGGGACCGCTGGATTCTGACGCAAGCGATCGAGCCGGACGGGCCCACCGGAAAAGACTCGCTGAAATTCTACCACGAACTGCAGGACGCCGGATCATCGCTGCTCGACTTCCAGTCTCGCGGACAGGACAAGTGGCGGATCATTCACGCATGGCTTCTCGGCGCGGACCGCTTGTCCGACGACTGGATATCGGTCGCGCCGCGGATCGCGCCCACCCGCCGGGTGCGGCCCGATCGCCGGCGATCGTTCTGCAAGACGTGAGCTGTAGAGTGCGCAGCGACACCTCAGTCCGACGCTGCCAGCGCATGGACCGAGAACATCTGGTCGCGATCGGTCCAGGATTCCCGCACCGACCAGCCCGACTCGCGCGCCAGCGCGGTGAAACGCTCCAGGCTGTATTTATAGCTCGACTCGGTGTGGATGCTTTCGCTGGGACGGAATGAAAAATTCCGTCCCAGGATGCGCACGGTCTGCGCCTTCTTGGAAATCAGATGCATCTCGATGCGGTGCCGCTCGCGGTTATAGACCGAGCGATGCATGAAGGCGGAAACGTCGAAATTGCCGCCGAGCTCGCGGTTGATGCGAACCAGGACGTTGAGATTGAATTTCGCGGTGACGCCGGCGGCGTCGTTATAGGCGTCGTACAGCACCCGCTCATTCTTCTCGAGATCGACGCCGATGATCATCTGCGCGCCTTCGCCCAGGATGTCGCGCGCGCTGCGCAGGAAGGCGCGCGCTTCATCCGGCTCGAAATTGCCGAGCGTCGATCCCGGAAAGAAGCCGACCTTGGGCATCCCTTCGATCTCGGCGGGCAGCGTGAACGGCGCGGTGAAATCGGCGGCAACCGGATAGACGCCGAGGTCGGCAAAATCCTTGCGCAAGCCGCCGGCCTGCGCGTTCAGGAAGTCGCCGGAAATGTCGACCGGGACATAGGCGCCAAATTCGCAGCGCTCCAGCAGGAGGCGAACCTTGGTGGTCGCGCCGGCGCCGAATTCCACCAGCGCCGCGCCTTTCGGAATGATGGAGGCGATCTCGTCGCCGCGGCTGCGCAGAATGCCGAGCTCGGTGCGCGTCGGGTAATATTCCGGCAGCACCGTGATCTGCTCGAACAGCTCGGAGCCTGTCGCGTCGTAGAAATATTTCGGCGACAGGCGTTTTGGAAATTTCGACAGGTTCTCGATCACGTCGCCGGCAAAGGCGGAGGTCTGCTCATCGAACTGCGTTTGGGCCAAAGCGGCGGCGTGCACATTCATGGTACTCTCCTGAACGCGCTTTCCGGCGCGCTTCGATAGTCGGAAACTTCAGGCGTAATCGGCGAGGCGTAACCCCGTGAACTGCCAGCGGTGGAAGGGATAGAAGAAGTTACGATAGGTGATACGGCTGTGGCCGGCCGGGGTTGCAAGCGAGGAGCCGCGCAGCACCAACTGGTTGACCATGAATTTGCCGTTATATTCCCCGAGCGCCCCCTCGATGGCGCGGTAGCCGGGGTAGGGGGAATAGGCGCTGCGGGTCCACTGCCAGACGACGCCGAAGGCATCGTTGAGCTGGCCGGCGCGGGCGGCGACTTCCCATTCCATTTCGGTCGGCAGATGGCGGCCGGCCCAGCGTGCAAACGCGTCCGCCTCGTAATAGCTGACGTGGCAGACCGGGGCGGCGGGGTCGATCGGCTGCAGGCCGCCAAGCGTCATGATCTTCCATTCGCCGCCAACCTGCCGCCAATGGCCGGGCGCCTGCCAGCCCTCGTTGGTCGCCGCGGCAAAGCCGTCCATCAGCCACAGCGTCGCCGTGGTGTAGCCGCCGTCCTGCATGAAGGCGAGCCATTCGGCATTGGTGACGAGGTTGCGGGCGAGCCTGACCGGGCCGACGAGGGCGCGGTGCGCGGGCTTTTCATTGTCGAAATGGAAGCTGTCATCGCTATGTCCGACGGTGTGGATGCCCTCGTTGAGGCTGACCCACTCCTCGCCGTCGCGATGCGATGCCGGGAAGCGCCAGGAGGGATCATAGGCCGGCGGGATCGGGTTCTGGGCAAAGGCGTGCAGGATGTCGGTCAGCATCAATTCCTGGTGCTGCTGCTCGTGGTTGAGGCCGGTCTCGACCAGCGGGACCAATTTGGCGAGGCGTTCCTCGCTGGTGCTCTGGAAGAACTTCACCACGGCGGCATCGACATGCCGGCGATAGGCGGTGACCTCATCGGCGCTCGGGCGGGTCAGATGGCCGCGTGCGTGGCGGGCGTGCCGCGGGCCGGCGCTGACATAATAGGAATTGAATAGAAACGCGTAGTCCGGATGGAAGGGCTGGTAACCCTCGCAATGCTCGCCGAGCAGAAACTGCTCGAAGAACCAGGTGGTATGGGCGCGATGCCACTTGGCCGGGCTGGCGTCCGGCATCGACTGGATGAGCTGGTCTTCGGGGCTCAGGGGGGCGGTGCGCCGCTCGGTCTCGCCGCGGACGGCGAGGTAGGCGTCCACCAGGTTCTGGGCGAGGGCGCCTGAATCAGAGAAAAGTGACGGGGCTGGTGTCGCGTACTCGACGGCTACTGGTTTCGTCACAGGCATCTCCGGTCCGGGGAGAAAGAACGTTAGGCCGCGAAACTGGTTCCCGGCGGGCGGTCCGTCCTAAATAGGGGCTCTGTTCCGGGAAAAAAGCCTTCCCCCGCTATGATATTAATGCCGTCAGACTATGAGGCCGGGGCTGCCCGGGCGCCCGGAGCCGGTCCCGCGCATGCCAGCCCCTCGCCATTTTACTTTGGATGAACAACGGTTTGCGCTACATATATCGGAAGTAACCGGGTTACATGGACGAGCCGGCCCAACGGGCGAAGCCGAGAGGGGCTGTGCGCCCTAAAAGGAAGCAAATATGAGCATCGAGCAATTCATCGACAACGAAGTGAAGTCGAACGACGTCGTGCTGTTCATGAAGGGAACACCGCAGTTTCCGCAGTGCGGCTTTTCCGGGCAGGTGGTGCAGATCCTCGACCATGTCGGTGTCGGCTACAAGGGCCTGAACGTCCTGGAATCCGCCGAGCTGCGTAACGGCATCAAGGAATATTCGAACTGGCCGACCATCCCGCAGCTCTACGTCAAGGGCGAGTTCGTCGGCGGCTGCGATATCATCCGCGAGATGTTCCAGGCCGGTGAGTTGCAGCAGATGTTTGCCGACAAGGGCGTTACCCTCAACGCGGCGGCCTCTGCCTGAGCGTATCGGCGCGTCAGATCGGTCAGGCGCGGCTCGAAGTCATCGTTGCCGACATTACCACCATGCGCGTTGACGCCATCGTCAACGCCGCCAATACCTCGCTGCTCGGCGGGGGAGGCGTCGATGGCGCCATCCATCGTGCGGCGGGGCCGGACCTTGTTGCGGAGTGCCGGATGCTCCACGGTTGCAAGACCGGCGACGCCAAGATCACCAAGGGCTATCGGCTCCCCGCCGGACACGTGATCCACACGGTTGGGCCGGTGTGGAATGGCGGCACGCTTGGTGAGGATGATCTGCTTGCCTCCTGCTATCGCCGCTCGATCGAGCTCTGCCAGAAGCACGGGCTCGCCTCTGTCGCCTTTCCAGCGATTTCTACCGGCATCTATCGCTTTCCTGCCGACCGTGCCGCCGGTATTGCGGTCGGTACCGTTGTCGATACGCTGGCTGCGGCGCCTCAGGTAACAGGAGTTACGTTCTGCTGCTTCTCCCCTGACAGTGCCCTGCTGCATGAACGGGCAATGACCGCCTTTGGCAGCCCTTGTCCCTGATGGTGCCTCCGCTACACTCCCCCGCGAGTTCCGGGGAGAGGGGTCCAATGAATTCACACCAAATCCTGCGCGCGCTGGCGACCGGCGCGCTGTTGCTGATGGCAGCGCCGGCCTGTGCCGAAGGCACGTTCGACATACCGGCGGGCGCGCATTTCAATCAGGAAAAGCTCGCGAAGGTCACCGCGTTCTTCAAGAACGAGGTGGAGACCGGCAAGATCGCCGGCGCCAATGTGCTGATCCAGCAGCACGGCAAGGCGGTCTATCACGAAACCTTCGGCGTGCAGGACGTGGTGTCGAAAGCGCCGATATCGGACAAGACCATTTTCCGCCTGTCTTCGCTGACCAAGGCGATCACCTCCTTTGTGGCGATGCAGTTGGTCCAGGACGGCAAGATCAAGCTCGACGATCCCGTCTCGAAATACATTCCCTCCTTCGCAAACATGAAAGTCGGCGTGGAGAAGAAGGCCGAGGACGGCACCAAGACGCTCGAGCTGGTGCCGCTGGAGCGGCCGATCACCATCCTCGACCTGTTTCGCCATACCTCCGGCATCACCTACGGCTTCTATGGCGACAGCCTGGTGCGCAAGGCCTACAAGGAGGCCAACCTCTATGCGGGTGAATTCGACCTTGCCGAATTCGCCGAGCGCATCGCCAGGCTGCCGCTGCACAACCAGCCGGGCGCGCTCTGGCAATACGGACATTCCACCGACATCCTGGCGCGGATCATGGAGATCGTGTCCGGAAAATCATTGCTGGAGATCGAGAAGGAAAAGCTGCTCGATCCGCTCGGCATGGTCGACACGAATTTCTTTGTGACCGAGCCGGAGAGGCTGCAACGGCTCGCTCAGCCCTTGCCGAACGACAGCGATTTTCGCGTCGGCCGTCTTTATAGGACCGAGGTTCGACAGAAATGGGAATCCGCCAGCGGCGGCATGGTTTCGACCATGGCGGATTTTTCGCGCTTTGCGCAGATGCTGACCAATGGCGGCACGTTCGAGGGCAAGACCTATCTCAGCCCGAAGACGTTCGAACTCATGGCATCGGACCATACTGGCAAGGGCTCCGGCGTCGAGCGGGATCATTATTATTTTCCCGGCGACGGCTTCGGCATGGGGCTGGGGCTTGCGGTGCGTACCGATCCCGGTAACGCCAAGCCGCCGCCGCCGGGGTCGCTCGGCGAACTGAAATGGGACGGTGCCGCCGGATGCTACATGGTGATCGATCGCAAGCAGGACATGTTCTTCGTGGTGCTGGAGCAGACGCCGACGGAACGTCAGCGCGTCCAGCGGACGCTGAAGCAGTTGGTCTATGAAGCGTTGGAGAACTGACGGCGCCGCCCGGCGCTCGCTTGTCGCGGCAGCGCTCGCCTTTCTCGTTCTCGGCGGCGCGCCGCTTCGGGGGCGTGCCGAATCTCCAGTGCCGGCCGCGGCCAGCATCTCGCGCGAGGGTCTCGACCGCATTGCGAGCTATCTTCACAACGAGGTCCGGACCGGCAAGATTCCCGGTGCCGTGCTGCTGATCCAGCAGCACGGCAAGCCGGTCTATTTCGAGAGCTTTGGCCTGCGCAGCGCCCAGACCAAGCAGCGCATGACGCCGGACACGATCTTCCGGATCTATTCGATGTCGAAGGCGATCACCTCGGTCGCCGCGATGATGCTGGTCGATGACGGCAAGCTGTCGCTCGACGATTCCATCGCGAAATACATTCCCTCCTTTGCCGACGCGAAGGTCGGCGTCGATCTGTCCGACGAGGCCGGCGAGCCGCCGCTCAAGCTCGAGCCGCTGAAGCGTCCGATCACGGTCCGCGACCTGCTGCGGCATACTTCCGGCATCACCTACGGCTTCTTCGGCGAGACCAGGGTTCGCAAGCTCTACGCCAATCCCGCGCTGTATGACGGCGATTTCGACAATGCCGAATTCGCCGACCGCATCGCAAAGCTGCCGCTTGCCGATCAGCCGGCGACGCGCTGGGACTATGGCCATTCGACCGACGTGCTCGGCCGCGTCGTCGAGGTGGCCTCGGGACAGTCGCTGTACCAGTTCGAGAAGCAGCGGCTGCTCGATCCGCTCGGCATGACCGATACCGCCTTCTATGTCGCCGACAAGACCAAGTGGCCGCGTATTGCCGAGCCCTTGGTGCATGATCGTTTCGGGCCGCGAACCTTCTTCGGCCGCCGGATCGCGGGGATCATCAACCCGACCCAGCCGCGGCGCTGGGAATCCGGCGGGGCCGGGATGGTCGGAACGATCGGCGACTACGCCCGCTTCCTGCAGATGCTGCTGAACGGGGGCACGCTGGACGGAAGGCGCTATCTCAAGCCAGAGACGGTCAAGGCGATGACGTCGGACCAGATCGGGCCGGAGACCGGGATATTGCATGATCCGTTCTATTTCCCGGGCCCGACCTCCGGCTTTGGCCTCGGCTTTGCCGTGCGCACCTCACCGCCGCCGGGCACGTCCTGGCCGCTCGGCGAATATCGCTGGGACGGCGCCGCCGGGACGTTCTATTTCGTCGATCCCGTGGACGACCTGTTCGGCGTCTTCATGGTGCAGGCGCCGAACCAGGGTGGGCGGATTCAGCTGGCGCTGAAGACGATGATCTTTGAGGCGATGGGCAAGGGGCTGCGCCGCGATCCGCCATCCCAGAACTAGGCCACTGCGTTGCGGGCGATCGTCTCGCGATAGAACGAGGCGCTCAGTTTCGGCGTGCGGCGCTTGGTTTCGAAATCGACGTGATAGATGCCGAAGCGCTGCTCATATCCGTCCGACCATTCGAAATTGTCCATCAGGCTCCACAGGAAATAGCCTGCTACCGGCACGCCCTCGGACGTCGCGCGCTGCAGCTGCGTCAGATAATTGCGTAAGTACATGATGCGATCGACGTCGTAGATGGTGCCGTCCGCCGCCGGCTTGTCGCTTCCCGAGGTGCCGTTCTCGGTGATGTAGATCGATTTCACGTTCCACAATTTGGCGACATGCCGCGGCACCCAATAGATCGCCTCCGGCCCGGGCCGCAGCCAGTCCGCCTTCATGTGCGGAAACGAGGCGGGGAATGGCGCCAGCGTGAAGCCGCGTTCGTTGTCGGCGGCGACGACGTAGTGGTCGGGCGTATAGACATTCAGCCCGACGAAATCGACCGGCGATGAAATGATGCGCAAATCCTCAGGGGTGAATTTCGGCGCGTCGTTGCCGGCCTTTTCCAGATAGGCGTCGGTATATTTTCCCTCCATCATGACCGTCAGATAGCCGGCGTTGAGCTCGCGCGTCGCCAGTTCGGCGGCGCGGATGTTGGCCGCCGTTTCGATCGCCGGGATGCAGCTCACGGCGTTCTCCGCCGGGCCGACTTTCGTGCCGCTGCGTCCCTGCGCGCGGATGGCCTGAACCGCAAGCCCGTGGCCGAGCGCGACATGATGACGGACCTGGTTCAAGGCTGATAGCGGCAGCTTGAGGCCCGGCGCATCGGCGCCAAGGCCGTGACCGAGATGGACGAACCGGGAGCATTCATTGATCGTGAAGAAATATTTTACGCGATCGCCGAGATGCTGCACGACGTGGGCGGCGTAGTCCGCAAATGCCTTCGGCGTCTCGCGCGAGGTCCAGCCGCCGACGCGCTCCTGCAGGGCCTGCGGCAGGTCCCAGTGATAGAGCGTCGCAAACGGCTCGATGCCGTTCGCCGACAATTCGTCGATCAGGCGCTTGTAGAAATCGAGGCCCTTCGGATTTGGCGAGCCGGTGCCATCCGGAAAGACGCGCGGCCATGCAATCGAGAATCGATAGGCCTTCGTCCCGAGCTCCTTCATCAGCCGGATGTCTTCCTTGTAGAGATGATAGTGGTTCGTCGCGGTATCGCCATTGCTGTTATCGGCAATCGTTCCGCGGGTGTGGGCAAAACGGTCCCAGATCGATGGGCCGCGGCCGTCCTCGTTGACGGCGCCCTCGATCTGGTAGGCGGAGGTCGCCGTGCCCCACAGAAAACCGTTCGGAAAGCCGGAAGAGGCGGGCCTGTTTCGGGCGCCGCTCTCCGTGTCCGATTGGGCCAGTCCGGCCGCCGGCAGCATCGACATCCCCAGCGCCGACCAGCCTGCAACCCTGCCGAATTGCCGCCGGGAAAATCTCTTGAACGACATCATTCCACTCGCTGCGCCCCGATCAATTTTGAGCAAAACAAGGCAACATTCGATGCTTTGCGTTTGAGGCAATCCAGTATCACTTCTTCCGTGATCGCACGCAATTGTACATGCGGGCTGCTTCGGTGGGTCGACAGGGCTATTGTGCGCCGTTAAATAGGCCCATCTACGCAACCCTTTGGGAGCAGGACCAATCGGCATTCGAACGCCGCTGGCGCTTTTATTTCTATCGCTGGGCATCGTTGTCGGGGTTTGGTGGTGGCTCGCCACTCCCGTGGCGCTGACGCGTGCGCCGATCGACGATGCGGCGAAGCTGGAATGCGTTTCCTATGCGCCGTTCCGCAACGAGCAGACGCCGCATGATCCGACGCTCATCGTCCGCCCCGAGCAGATCGCGGAAGACCTTGCCGGGCTCGCCAAGGTTTCCAAGTGCATCCGCACCTATTCGATCGACAACGGGCTCGACAAGGTGCCGGAGCTGGCATCCAGGGCGGGATTGAAGGTGCTGCTCGGCATATGGCTCGGGCGCGATCGCGCCAAGAACGCAGAGCTCTGCGACATCGCGGTTGCGCTGGCAAAGGATCATCCCGACACAGTGGCGGCGATCATCGTCGGCAGCGAAGTGCTGCTGCGCGGCGACATGACGGTGGGCGACCTTCGTCAGACCATCCAGTCGGTCAAGCCGCGCGTGAGCGTGCCGGTGACCTATGCCGATGTCTGGGAGTTCTGGCTGCGCTACCGGGAAGTCGGCGCCGACGTCGATTTTGTCACCGCGCATTTCCTGCCCTATTGGGAGGACGTTCCGCCGCGCGCCGAAGACGCCGCCGCGCATGTCGATGAGATCAGAAAGCAGGTGGTGGCGGCCTTTCCCGGCAAGGAGATCCTGATCGGGGAGACCGGCTGGCCGAGCTTTGGGCGCATGCGCGACGGCGCGCTGGCTTCCCGCGTCAACCAGGCGCGATTCATTTCCGAAATTCTCGAACGGGCGAGGCGGGACCATTTCCGCGTCAATCTGTTCGAGGCTTATGACGAGCCGTGGAAGCGCCGCTGGGAAGGCACGGTCGGCGGCTATTGGGGACTGTTCGACGGGACCGAGCGCGAGCTGAAATATCCGGCCGGCGTCGCCATCAGCAACTATCCGTTCTGGAAACTGCAGATGGCGGGCGGGCTGCTGCTTTGCATCGGCATATTCGCTGTCGCCATGTTCGCGCCGAGGAAGCGGCCGTCGCCGCGATTGGCGTCGTGGGTCGCGGTCGCCATATCCGCGACGGCGAGCGGGATATTACTGGGCATCGGTGTCGACAAGATGCTCCTCGAAAGCTACGGGTTCGGCGGCTGGCTGATCCATGGCTTCATGCTGATGGCGGCCGTGACGGCGCCGCTGCTGTCAACCCATGCGCTGATGTCGGAGCGGTCGCTGCCGTCGTTCCTCGAGGTGCTGGGGCCGCCCAAGGGCCTGACCCCGCTGTTCATGACCAACATGCTGGGCATCACGCTGATCGTGACGACGCTCATTGCCGGTCAGACCGCGCTCAGCCTGATCTTCGATGCACGCTGGCGCGATTTCCCGTTCGCCGCCTTGACCATGGCGGTGGTGCCGTTCTGGACGCTGGCCTTCCTCAACGGTTCGAAATCCGGCGAGCGGCCGCTTTCGGAAGCCGTGTTTGCCGTGCTGTTGGCGCTGTCGGCGGTCTATGTCGTCCTCAACGAAGGCTTTGAGAACTGGCAGGCGATGTGGACCGGCGCGACCTATCTCTTGCTCGGCAGCGCGCTGTGGCGGGCGCGCACGCCAGCCACAGCCTGAATTCGGACCGGCTTACGCCCCGCGCACGATCTCGCGAACGATGCCGACCGTCTCCTCGATCATGTCGGCGCTGATCTCGAGATAGGTGCAGGCGCGAATCCGGCCGTCCATCATGGCCAGCAGGATGCCGCGCTTGCGCAGGGCCTCGACCATCTTGGCACCGGCAACGCCGGCGCCGTCCGGCCTGAAGAACACCAGGTTGGTTTCCGGCTCCTGCACCTCGATGCCGTTGATCTGCGACAGGCCGCGCGCCAGCGCCCGCGCATTGGCGTGATCGTCGGCGAGACGGTCGACGTGATGGTCGAGCGCGTAGACGCAGGCCGCGGCGCAGATGCCGGCCTGCCGCATCGATCCGCCGAGCCGCTGCTTCCAGCGCCAGACGTCGTCGATGAAGGCGCGGCTGCCTGCGATCACGCCGCCGATCGGCGCGCCCAGGCCTTTTGAGAAATCGATCCAGGCCGAATCCCATCCGGCGGCCATGTCGCGCGCCGATATGCCGGTGGCGACGCAGGCATTCAGCAGCCGCGCGCCGTCCATGTGGGTGATGAGCCCGTTCGCCTTGGCGATCTCGACGACTTCGTCGAGCGCCTTCTTCTTCCAGATCGTGCCGCCGCCGATATTGGCGGTCTGCTCGACGCTGACGAGGGTCTGCGGCGGCTGGTAGCGCGAGCGCGGGTGCAGGGCGGCGCGGAAGGTTTGCGGCGTGAACTGCCCGTCATCGCCCGGCAGCTGGGTGACCTGGAAGCCGCCGAGTGCCGCATGCGCGCCGCCTTCGCGGGCGATGATATGCGCGGTCGCATGGGCCAGAAGTTCATCGCCCGGCCGGCAATGGGCCAGCGTCGCCGCGACGTTGCACATCGTGCCCGACGGCATGAACACCGCTGCTTCCTTGCCGAGCAGGTCCGCGACCCGTTCGCACAGCAGGTTCACCGTCGGGTCGTCGCCGATCTGCTCGTCGCCGACCTCCGCCCGCGCCATCGCTTCGCGCATCGCTTGTGTGGGGCGCGTCTGCGTGTCCGACAACAGGTTGATGCGGATGGGATCGGCCTTGGGATCGCGCGGGGGAGGGGTGTAGTGCATGATCTGTCCTCATTGTTCCATGCTCATTGATTTAAGGCACGGATTGGCTGTTGTCGTTCATTCGAAAAGTTGTGGCCTTATGTCCAGTGCGCCATGAACTATGGCGCGAATTGCCACACGCTTCGGTCGAAGCGTTGTAGAAGATCAGGTGGGATTGAAAGCGGAAGCGTCGATAGTTCACGACCAATTCATCGACCGGCTGCCCGATGAGGGGGAAGTCGGCAAGAAGTCCGAAGGAGCGGATCAGACCTGCATGGTAAGCGTCCGCTTGATAGGACCCGAATTTGCTTTCGGTAAAGTCATAGATATCGATCAGGTCGGCGCGAGCGCGATCGGTAAGCCGATATTCAGCCATGGCGACGCGCGGCAACGCGCAGCCGGGCCGCGGCCAGAATGTCGTCGGGCGTGTCGGTGGTGAAAGTATTGCAGCTGGGATGCGCGAACATCTCTTGGTATCGGCGCACCTGCTCGTCCCGGGGAAGGGCGGCCCAAGCGGCAAGCTCTGCCTCCGTCGGCGTAGCCGATGGCATAACGCGGACTGGCTTATCTGTGGTCTGCGACATACCCAAACTATAGCACCGATTTGGGCCGGAAACAAAAAGGCCCCGGCAAAACCGGGGCCTTTGATGTCTCGAAACTGAGAACCGATCAGCGCGAATAGAATTCGACGATCAGATGCGGCTCCATCTGCACGGCGAAGGGGACGTCCGACAGCGCCGGGATGCGGGTGAACTTCGCGGTCATCTTGGAGTGATCGGCTTCGATGAAGTCGGGCACGTCGCGCTCGCCGAGCTGGCTTGCTTCCAGAACGGGGGTGAGCTGCTTGGAGGATTCCTTGATCTCGACGAGGTCGCCGGGCTTGAGCTTGTAGCTCGAAATGTTGACGCGGCGGCCGTTCACCTTGATGTGGCCGTGGTTGATGAACTGGCGGGCGGCGAACATCGTGGCCACGAACTTGGCGCGATAGACCACGGTGTCGAGACGGCGCTCCAGCAGGCCGATCAGGTTCTCACCGGTGTCGCCCTTCATCCGGCCGGCCTCGACATAGATGCCGTGGAACTGGCGCTCGCTGATGTTGGCGTAATAGCCCTTCAGCTTCTGCTTGGCGCGGAGCTGAACGCCGAAGTCGGACAGCTTGCCCTTGCGGCGCTGGCCGTGCTGGCCGGGGCCGTATTCACGGCGGTTCACGGGGCTCTTGGGGCGGCCCCAGATATTCTGGCCCATACGGCGATCGATCTTGTATTTCGCCTCACTGCGCTTTGTCATCGCGTCCTCTGCTTAAGAGTTTGAGTTTTGAGGAAACGCGCCCTCCTGTGCACCGGCAGGGCCGGGGCCGACAGGTCCGCCTCGAAAGCTCGGGGAAGACCACGGGTCGCGAAACGCATCGCGGGCCGAAATCGGCCCGCGAGCAAGCGGGGTAATAGGGAGAAACCGTCGTCCTGTCAACGAAAACGGCCCCCTCACAGCGGCCGTCATTCCGGGATGGTGCGTAGGCACCAGACCCGAAATCTCGAGATTTGGGGTCTGATCCTTCGGACCATTCCGGAATGACGGGCGAAAACGCCTGTCAGGTCGCGACCGCCCGGACCGGTTTGGGCTCAGTTTGGTGCCGATTGGCGCGCAATTCGGCGGCAATTTCCCCGTTCAGCACCTGTTCCAGCCGGTTCAGGGCCTTGGCCATCGGGGCGGCGTCGGTAACCCGGTGATCCCAGCGCAGCACCACTTCGATGGTCTGGTCGGGCTTTTCCACCCCGTAGCTCAGGACGAACGGCCCGGGGCTGATGGCATGGAGCTGGCCTGCGCCATAGGCGGCCACCGAGGTTACGCCGAAACTGCCGAAATAATTGGCCCGCTGGCGGCCGAAATTGAGCCCGATCGCCCAGAACAGGCGGCGCAGGGGCAGCGGCAGGCGGGTGGTGCGCAGGATCTTGCGGAACGCCGGCACCTCGTTGATCGGGGCCGTCTTGGCGTGCCGGATCAGCGCGTCGACCTCGGCAAGCGACAATTCATCCGGGGCGGCCACCTTTTGCGGCAGCACGCAGTCCTGCCCGTCCTCGACCCGGGCGATCGCCACCATCGCGACGCTGCGCGGCAGTTCGTAGAAGGCGGGCAGCGGCCATTTGACATAGAGGGTGCGCAGGATCGGCTGTTCCTTCGCCACCAGCGCGAACGCCTTGACGAAGATCGCGGCCCAGCCGGGCCGATGGGCGGCCTGGGCGCGGGCTTCCGAGAGGCCGCGAAGACTGAGCGGGCGGGTCAGCGAAACGAAGGGCACGCGGATCGACGCATGCATGAGATCGGCGACGAGGCGGCGCGGCAGTGTGATTTTTCGAACCGTTCCGCGCATGCTCTGCCCGGGTCTCCACAGTATGCAAATCAGAAACTGGCTGGCCGCGGCGAGCGGCCTGCCAAGACCTCATCTAGCACGAACAAGGCGTTTTGACGCCAGAAGGTTCGCGTCCGGAGCGCGGGCCGGCGCAAACTTCGAGGGTTTTGAGGGATTTGCGGCCATATCGACACCTATCGCTTGATCCCGTCCAGGCTTGCCGCGATGCCGCGCTGGAACAGCGACCAGTCGAAGCCGAGCGCCAGCGCCACATAGCCGCGCGCGATCATCGTGTTGGCCTGCTCGGCGGTGCGGGCAACGCCGCCGATCGGCACGCCGCTCTTGAGGATGCCTTCCTCGGCGCGCTTCATCAGCGCCACCACCTCGGGATCATCGGGCAGGCCGCGCTTGTTGATGGAGGTCGCGAGGTCGCCGGGGCCGATCACCGCGAGGTCGATGCCCGGGGTTGCCATGATCTCGTCGATCCGCTCGACCGCTTCGACATGCTCGATGGTGATCATGCAGATCATGTCGTCGTCAGCGGTGGCCATATAGTCCGCCATCGAGACGCCCCAGCGGAACGGGGCGTGAAACGGGCCCCACAGCCGGTCGCCCTTCGGCGGGTAGCGCACGCTGCGCACCGCCTTTTCGGCATCCGCCCGGCTGCAGATCATCGGAAAGTTGATGCCGAGCGCGCCGAGGTCCATCGGCGCCTTCGCCAGCGAAGGCTCATTGGCGGCAATCCGCACCATCGGCACGCAGGGCGTGCCTGCCGTTGCCGTGATCATCGCATGCGCCGAGCCTAGATCGATCGGCCCGTGCTCGAGATCGATGATGATCCAGTCGATGCCGGAGCGGCCCATGATCTGCACGGTCTGGATCGAGGGAATGGTCGCGATCGCACCGAAGGTCGGGCGCCCCTCGCGCCAGAGCTGGCGCAGGCGGTTGAGCGGCGCGGGCATGGCGGAGGTCAACGGAATCTCCCTGCTGAAGGTCATTATTCGGTGAGGGGACCAGAAGGTCAAATGCAGGTCGCATCGAGCCACATTGTTAACGCGGCACCTTCGCAGCGGTCGGGGCGCCATTCATGCGCGGCCTCCCGCGCCATCCCTGGCTGCCTGCCAGACGTTCATGAGCAAAGCAGGGACGATGCTGTGCGCGGGACAGCGATTCCAGGCGCTGGCAAAGAAGGCGAAGCTTGGCACCGGGTGCTGGCGGTGGGCGCATTCCACCGCCAGGAGCACCAGCGATCGGGCCGGCAGCCGAACCGGGCCGGCGCGAACTCCATCGCGCGCTTCACGAAGCACCTGCGTCGGTGCGCGCAAGCTGTGCACCAGCGCATCCTGCGGTTCGATCCTGGCCAGATTGTCGCCCTGGCTCGCCAGCTCGCGCATCAACTCAATCGACGTCACGATGTTTTTCATGGCAATTGCCGTGGCGTGCGCGCAAGCCATATTGCCGTCCGATAAGCCGATGATCCGGTCGAGCGAGGCCTGCAGCGCGCCGCTGCGCCTGATCCAGTACGCGCGCAGCGGCCAGGCCGTCGACCAGGTCTGCAGCGTGCGCGCGGCTTCGTAGGACTCCTCGCTGGCGGCGTAATCGGCAAAGAACAGGCGCCCCACGGCTTGCTGGACGATGACGCCCACATTGCGAGGCGCTGCCCCGTCGCTGACGTAGCGGCCAAGCTCGGCGATCTCAGGATCGATCCGTTGCAGCAACGCCCCGACATTGGAAAGCGCCGCCTCGAGTTCCTTCTGGTTCGCCACGCGAAGCGGATCGAGCCGATCGCGGAATGCCGGCCAGATGTCTCCATCCGCGGTGCGGAAAACCGCGAGCCTGGCGGCAATCAAGCGGTTCGCCAAACCGCCACGGCCGGACAAGGAGCGCTGGACCGTGCTTGCATCATTGACGGCGACCAGCTCGGCCGGCGTTTTGACAACGACCAGACGGATGATGCCCGGAATAGTGATGGTGAAGGCCACAGCAACACCTCAAAGCACGTTCCAGGGGGCAAAGCAGTTCTTGACGCCTTCGAGCGCCGGGCCAAGTTCCGGCACATGCCGCAACAGCACGGACTTCATGCTGTTGTTATTGATCCAGTCCATACCGAAGTCGGTGTAGATTTCAGGTCGATAATCGTCGGTAAAGAAGCGGTCGCTCTTGAGGCGTCGCGTTGCCATCAGGATGAAGATTCGGAAGGCGGTGTCGCTGAAACCGAAGCCGTTCGGCGGGTCTTCCGCCAGCAGTCCGACAAGGAGGTCGACCCGGTCGACATTCCCGTAGATTTTGCGCATCCGGTCGGCCGCGCCGGGGATGCTGGTGATTTCTTCGAATGTGCTGACGCGTCGCTTGCCGACCAGCTCGCGGAAGCGATTGTAGCGCGGAACACCGCGCTCGCGGTCGCGCATGATGTCGATCGCGGCCACGTCCATGAGCGGCTGGTCGTGGTCCTTTTTGAACCGGCGCAGGAAATCGGGATAGTTATGCAGGCGAACGGCGCCCGGGTGGTTGGTGCCGAAGGAGTAGAGCAGGTTGGTGAAGCCGTGCTGCTCCATGAAACGCCGCGTGAACGCACCTTGCATGTCGACCAATTCGCAGTGCACGGGTTTTCGAGTGTCGAGCCGTCGCACGTCGATCCCGTCCGGGAGGAGCGGGTGGAGGCGATAGACGGAGGTGAATTCCTCGGTCATCGCGTAGGGGGCGCTGTGCTGGTCCGTCGGCGAGCCCGGGATGCCGTGGGCGGTCTCGTTGTCCTCGCCGAGCACCGCGCGCATCACGTGGCACGGCAGACCTGACCAATTGACACGCATGGCGATGTCCAGCGCCGGATGTGCGAGGATGCCCGGGGTCCATTCGATCGTGTGTATCTTGGCAATCAAGGCCGCGTTGATCAGGCGTGCTCGCTGGAACAGCTCTTCATCGTCCCAGGCCGGATAGCGGGCCTTCAGGGCGTCGCAGATCGCATTATGCTCGCGTACGAAAAGATTGTGCAGCAGGCTGAGTCCAACCCACCAATTGTCGTTGAAGCCGGTGAGATCGATCCCGGGATGCTTCGGATCTTCCAGAAGCATGCCGTCGTGACCGGTCGCGATCTTTCCGTTCGCGCCGGAACGGATCTCCGTCTGCCTTGACTGGCTGCTGCCGTAGATCTGTCCGGCGTCCCACCAGTGGGAGTTGATGTTCCTGAACGTCGGGGTCGCGCCGAGCCACGTTTCGCGCGGGGTCGTGTCCGCGAGGGTGCGACGGATCTGCATGCAGCCCTCGACCCGCGCTTGCTCGGGCCAATCGTCGCCCGGCTGCAGCGGGATTCTGAATTCATTGTCCGGCTTGGGGACCCCGTGGCTGAACCAGTTGTGTGTTTCGAACTGAATCCAGGCCGCGGCGAGAAGATTGAGTTTGGGCTCGGGAATAAAGGTATCCCGCTTCAGCAATACTTGGGATATCACCCGCGGATTGGGTTCGAGCAATTCATCTTCGCTGTCAGGCACGCATTCGGACAGTGGGAAGTTGCGGCCGAAGCGGGTCCCCGCCATCCCCATGCGCGGATGATCGAGGCTGTTGAACGAGCCGTCGGGCGAACGCCAACGCTCCCTGCCGGCGCTCCAGCTATCCGATGTCTCGATACCATAACCGGTATGATGGAGGTTGTGCGCCCGCAGCCTGTTCCGGAAGACGGCAAGATTGGCGGCTGCCAGCCAGGTCGGCAGTCGATCCCATCTTTCGATCAAGTTGATGGCCCGGTAAACAACATCCAGGAAGCGTTGCAGCAGGCCACCATGGAATTCAAAGCCGTCATTCTGACGTGACATTTGTGCTCCAAAACGACAAACGTCTGAAATCAATTTCGGCTACAACTACTGCAGTCTATTATCACCGAAACGTCCTTGTGCCAAACGGACCAGCGGATGTTCAGGCATCGTGTGCCCGGCGGCCATGATGATCTCAGGCACCCCTGCAGTTCGCACGGGCCGGGCAACCCTGGCTGATCAAAAGTCGTGCGACAAATGTGAAGCGCTTCACATCGAAGCCGATTGCGGACGAGTAAAGCTGCCATCAGTTTAGCGCAGGCGCTCGCTGGATTGCGGTCAATGGAGCAGGGGTTGCTCGATGCGATGTGCGCATTGTCCCTGGGTTTCTGACGTCCGTGGCATCGCCTCGGCTCGCGCTTGCAATCATTCCTCGGCCTCCAGCGTTCGCGCGGAAAACCCGGCAATTTTCCCTGTCGTCCGAATGGATGCTCGAGTAATATGCAATGAATTTCCGGCAAGCGCTGACCGATGCGCCTGATTTCGCGTCGGCGCGACGAAGCTATCTGCGACGGCTTTCAATCCTGCGATGACCGGGCGCGTGCTCGATCCGACGTCGATGAAGCTGCAAAATCTGATCTACATGTTTTCGCCCATCAAGGTGTTCATGGGGTAGAGACAGATGAAAAACATGGTTCGGAATTACGATGGCGGGATCACAGCCTCTCCCGCGCAACTCGTATATCCCGGCACCGTTGCCGAGATTCAATCGATCCTGAAAGATACCAGCCGCTACCCTGGCCCGGTCCGCGCGATGGGCAGCTATCATTCCTTGACGCCGTGCGCATCGTCGGACGGAACGATCATCGACATGTCCCGCATGAAGCGGATCGTCAAGATCGATCGGGAGCGAATGACGTTCACGGCGGAGGCGGGACTTCAGTTTATCGAAGCATCGTGGTCGCTGCGCGCGCAGAGCCTCCAATTCCTGACCAACATCGAAATCGGGAATATGACCCTCGGTGCGGCGGCTTGCTGTCATACCAAAGATGGCCTGGATGGCGGCGAGTTCGGGCAGGTCGGATCATACGTCACCGCGATCAAATGGGTGACGCCCAGCGGTGAACTCGCGGAAGCATCGGAGGCGAGTGATCCCGATCTGCTGTATTTCATGCGCTCGAGTTACGGGCTGTGCGGGGTCATCTACGAGGTGACCTTTCGTATCAAGCCGCTGGAAGCGATCCAGTTCAGCTACCTGCCGCGCCCGATCAACGATCTGACGCCGGAGGAGGTTGATCGCATCATCGATGCGTCGAAAGGCTTGATCTGCTGGACGGTCGGCAGAAGTGCGCACTTCCAGACCCGAAAGCAGGTCGACAAGGTTGGGCCGTTCGGGTCGCTGTTCGCCGCGGGGCGACGCAAGCTGTGGAATCACATCGAGGCCCGCGTGGCCCGGTTCATTGATCACAGCGTCCCGACGAAGCCGCTCAGGGATGCGTCCCTGGATGCCTGGTTTGCCGGCAACAGGCTGATCATGTCGACGTTGCACCTGGTGGGCGGGGCGACCTTGTATAATCCGGACAAGACGATCGACTACAGCAGTACCCCGCCATCTGCGAGGTATGCGTTCACATTCTGGGCGTTCCCGCGCAGTAAATGGCTGGGCGCGTTGCGCGATTACCTGCAGTTCAGCGAGAGGCACTTCGAGAAATACGGCTTCCGCTGCAACATGCCGCTTGGCTCATATTTCATTCGCCAGGACGCTCATGCGATTCTGTCCTACTCGCACGACGGAGACGTCTTCTCGATCGACCCGATTCACGCTTACACGGATAAGCCGGCCTGGGACAGATTCTTGAGGGAATTCAATGAATTCGCTTACGAGCGGAACGGAATCCCCTTGCTCAACCAGAGCCCCTTCGTCGAGAGGCGGCATGTCGAAGCTGCCTATGGGGCGAGATGGAGCGCATTCTCTGCACGAGTCCAAAAGGAGGATCCGCAAGGACGGATGCTAAATCGATTCTTTGCGGATCTGCTGAGCGGGTGAGGGGGCGCGTCCGGAGGCCGCCCGGTGGCAAGGCAAGCGCTTGTGGCGCCTGAGTTCGAAGCCTAGTCTAGAGAGTGGAGATCAGTTGCCTGGAGTCCCGAAGCTGGATTCGGCGGATGAGCCGGGCAAATCGTCAAGATCGTAAAGTCGCAGGGAAGAAGAAGCATAGCTCAACGATCCACGGAACTTCGTCAGAACCATTGGATGAGCGATGGATGACCTTCACGACAGAGCGACTGAGCGCCGTCAGGTCACCGTCCTGTTCTGCGATGTCGTGGATTCAACCGGCCTCTCTGAACGCTGCGACATCGAGGACCTCAGAGAGATTTTGCTCGAATTCCAGGCGATCAGCTCGCGGTGCATCAAGAATGCGGGCGGCTTCGTCGTCAACTACATCGGTGACGGCATTCGTGCCGAATTTGGCTATCCGCTCGCGTCGGAGCACGAGGCTGAGAGCGCGGTACGCGCTGGCCTGCTGTTGCTGAGAGGCATTTCGGAACTCGGTGAACGTTCGACGGCGACGATCCAGGAACCGTTTCGCGTTCGGATCGGTTTGCACACGGGCGTGGCGGTGATCGGCAAGGCAGGAAGGGACCATGTGCATGACGCTACGGAAATCGTCGGCGAAACGCCCAACATCGCATTCCGGTTGCAGGAAATAGGCGAACCCAATTCGCTGGTGATCAGCGGTGAAACCAAGCGTCTGCTACGCGGCAAATTCTCCTTGCGTCCGCTCGGGATGCGCACGCTCAAAGGATTGTCGCGGCAAATCGAAGCCTTCCTCGTGCTGGGAGAAGTGCTGGAAGATGGGGGGGCGCACCGTGCACGCCACCGCAACGCCTTGCCCCTGGTCAACAGGGTGGCCGAAATCGGCCAGCTGCTGCAAGCATGGGAGCTGGCGAAGTCCGGACGCGGACACACCGTGGAGATCACCGGGGAGCCCGGGATCGGCAAATCGCGCTTGGCGCTGGAGCTGATTGACAGGACCGGGCTGTCCGACGACTCGATCATGGCGATCCAAGCCTCAGCCCAGCACCAGAATACACCGCTGTATCCGATCATAAGGATCCTCGAGCAGCGTATCGGCATTCGCAAGGATGAAGGCGCTGAAGCGAGTTCGGCGCGCCTGCGTGAATTCCTTGCGACAAGGACCGCCGGCGATGAGGAGCAGTACGTGCTGATCGGCCAAATGCTTGGCCTGCCTGTGCATGGCAGATCAAGCGCGACGGTTCCCGACGCGCAGGAGCGGCGTCGGAAGACGCGCGATGCGGTTGTGCAACTGCTGGCCTCGTACAGCCGTGGTGGAGCGGGCCTGATCCTGGTCGAGGATTTTCAATGGGCCGATCCGTCGACGATCGAGATCGTCGAACGAATCGCGAGCCAGATCGGCAACGCGTCGATTCTGCTCGTGATCACGGGCCGGTCGATTACCATTCGCAGCAGTTCGCTGATGGTACGGCGCATATTGCTTCAGCGCCTCCACGACGACGACTGCCGCGATCTCGCCGGCTCGATCCTTCGCGACAAGCCGCTGCCGAGCCAGTTGATCCAGCAGATCGTCGCGCGATCGGACGGTGTGCCATTGTTCGTGGAAGAGTTGGCGACGGCGGCGCTGGAAACCGGACAGGTCGATCCGGGGGTCAGAAGCAGGGTCGTCGCCGGTGGGCCGGCCGAAGTGCCATCGGCGCTTTACGACTCCCTGATGCTCCGCCTCGAGCGGCTCGGGGATGCCAAGGCGATCGCTCAGGTCGCGTCGACCATCGGGCGCAGTTTTCCGTATCGACTTCTGAAGGCGGTCGCGCGCGAGCACCACAATGCCCTTGAACCCGCCATCGAGAGGCTGCAGGCGTCCGGATTGATAGGGCTCGAGCGCAATGACGAAGAAAGGGTCTACTCCTTCAAGCATGCCCTGGTGCGGGACGTGGCCTACTACTCGCTCCTCAAGCGGCAGAGACGAGAACTCCACGCGCGCGTCGCCGAGGAGATCGAATTCCATCTGCCTGAAATCGCCAACAGAGAACCCGACTACCTTGCGCAGCACCTGTCGGAGGCCGGCCGCACCTCACGAGCCGCGCAGATGTGGCTCAAGGCGGCAAAGCTGGCAGCCGAGCGATCGGCAAACCTGGAGGCCATCGCACAACTTAACACGGCTCGGGAGGAGATCAGAAAGCTGCCTGCCGGGCTTGAACGGGACAATCTGGAGCTGAACGCCCAGATTGCCTTGATCGGACCCACGATCGCGCTACAGGGGTGGGGGGCCGACGCGGTCGCCGATGTGAGCAGCCGCGCCATCGAGCTCTGCCGCGCTTTGGACAATGATCCGCGGATATTTCCGGCGCTGTACGCGCGGTGGTCCTATCTGCGCGTTGCAGGCGATGCGCGCCAGACCGGCGCGCTGGCGCGAGACTTCCTGACGCTTGCCGAGCTGAAAGGAACGAGAGCCGATCGAATGGTCGGCCACCGGGTGCTCGGCACGTCGCTGCTTGACGGCGAGACAGAAAAGGCGCGCGATCATCTCGAGCGGGCCGCCAAGCTCTACGATGCAGCCGCCGACCGGGCAACGGCCGTCATATACGGGACCGACGTGCAGGTTACGACCCTGTCCAACCTGTGCATCACCTGCTGGTTGCTGGGCAGGGTCAACGAAGCGGTCGCGCACGGACAAGACGCACTCGAATATGCAGACCAATTGTCACATGCTCATACCTTCGGTTACGCCTGTGCTCACGTCTGCATGCTTTACACGTTGGAACGAGATGTACCGATGGTGCAGGCGCTCGCACAGCAGCTGCTTGCTGGTGCGATCGAACGCGAGCTGCCGCTGTGGATTTTGGTGGCGCGGTCATTTCTCGGTTGGTCGGACGTCGAGTCCGGCCGCCTGGTGGAAGGCATCGAGACGTTGGAGAACCTCCGCGCCTCCTTTCAGAGCGCCCACCTTGTCTACTGGCTGCCCACCTACCTTTGCTGGCTCGCCGAGGCATATGTTCGCACCGACGAGCCGGCCGAAGCCAGACTTTGTCTCGAGCAGGCGCGCAACGTCTTCGCGCGGGACGGCAACCATTGGTACGAAGTCGAATGCCTTCGTATCGAAGGGCTGCTTGCCGCGCACGCCGACGTCAATGATGCGGCACTCGCCGAACGGTGCTTCGAGCAAGCTCGGGCGCTCGCCCTCCAGCGCGGCCAGCACGGATTTGCTTTGCGCGCGGTTAGCAGCCTGGCTCGTGTTCTTGCTGACGGCAGGACCGAACGTGCATGCGCGTTGTTGCAGCGCGAGTTGCAATATTTCGCCGATCAGCCGGAACTCGGTGATCGCGCGGACGCCAGGGCGCTATTGCGCTCCCTTAAGGAAGGATCTCAGCCCTGACGGTGGCTTGCTCGAAGGCACCTTGGAGACCACGGGCAGAGAGACATTACGCCAGCACGCGCCCGCCGAAGAACGGCATCAGCGCGGGGGCGAGCGTATGCGGACGCTGGGAGGTGAAGATCATCTCGGCCCCGGCATCATCGCTGGTCCGGCCGGGTGCGCCGAGCAGGGCGGAGACGCGCCGGGCGATCGCGGGCGCCGGATCGATCCAGTCGACCGGCCATGGCGCGAGCCGCGTCAGGCGGTCGAGCAATAGCGGATAATGGGTGCAGGCCAGCACGACGGTGTCGGTGCGCTCAGTGCCGTCGCCGACGAAGCAGGGGACGAGTTCGGCCGCGATATCGGCATCGCTGACGTCGTTGCCGCTGAGGGCGGATTCGGCGAGCGAGGCGAGTTCGCCCGATCCCACCAGCGTGACTTCGCAGCCTTGCGCAAAGTCCTCGATCAGGCGTCTCGTGTATTCGCGCTTCACGGTGCCCCTGGTGCCGAGCACGGACACGCGTTTGCTCTTCGAACTGGCGCAGGCCGGCTTGATCGCCGGCACGGTGCCGACGAACGGCACGCTGTAGGCGCTGCGCAGATGCGACATCACGAGCGTGGATGCGGTGTTGCAGGCGATCACCACCAGCGCAGGGGCATGGCGGGCGATCAATTCGCCGATCAGCGGCACCACACGGGCGATGATCTGTTCCTCGCTGTGGTGGCCGTAAGGAAAGAACGCGTCGTCGGCGACATAGACGTAATGCGCGTCGGGCCGGGCCCGGACGATCTCGCGCAGGACCGTGAGGCCGCCAAGGCCGGAGTCGAAGATGAGGATTTTGGGCGGGGCTGACACGCTGCGACCTTAGTTGATCCGCGGTTACTGTTAGGTTGCTACAGGGGCCGGCGAGGGGTCACTGAGGTTGTCGACGGCGTTCGTGACAATTTGGAATGATTTAATTCGGCTTGGCAAGGCCGGGAAACTGCTGGGGTGTCGGCCGAGGCCGCCACCGGCAGCACCGGCCAAAATACCATAGCAGCCCCGCCAAGCGGTTGCACTATTTAGAACTTCTCCAATTTATACCGCCGTTTTGCCCCTTCACGGCATGGCGGCCGGCAGCGTATGCCAGCGCCGATAGCGTCAGCCATATTGGAAAAGCCAGCATGTCCTTCCCGAAGCTCACCCTGTTCGCCGCCCTTGCGCTCGTCTCATTGGCTGCCGCCGGCCCGGCAAGCGCGCAGGGCGCGACCGAGATCCAGCTCAGCTACAAGGACAAGAAGTTCGATCCGGCCGAGATCAGCGCGCCGGCCAACGCGCCGATCGTGATCAAGCTGAAGAACCTCGATGCCAAGGCGATGGAGTTCGAAAGCAAGACCCTGAAGGTGGAGAAGGTGGTCGCCGGTTCCAGCGACGCCACCATCAATGTCCGGGCGCAGAAGCCGGGCCGCTACGAATTCTTCGACGAATATAACGAGAAGGTGGCGCGCGGCGCGCTGGTCGTGAAGTAAGGAAAAGCAAGCCGACCGTGATCGCTGCACTGATCATCGTTTTCCGTGAAGTCTTCGAGGCCGGTCTGATCATCGGCATCGTGCTTGCGGTCACGCGCACGGTGGCGCACCGCAACGCCTGGATCGCCGGCGGCGTGCTCGCCGGCGTCCTCGCGGCCTGCGTGGTCGCGGCCTTCGCCGGCGCGTTGTCGAACCTGTTCGCCGGCATGGGGCAGGAACTGTTCAACGCCGCCATCCTCGCGCTCGCCGTCGTGATGCTCACCTGGCACAATGTCTGGATGGCGCGGCACGGCAAGGAGCTTGCCGGCGAATTGCGCGCGGCGGGGCAGGCGGTGGTCGCGGGTGAGAAATCGCTGCTGGCGCTGGCGGTCGTGGTCGGTGTTGCCGTGCTGCGCGAGGGCAGCGAGGTCGTGCTGTTCCTCTACGGCGTGCTGGCGACCGGCAACGATACGCCCTGGGGCGTCGCGCTCGGCGGTCTTGCCGGGCTGGTGCTCGGTGCGCTGGTCTGCTGGCTGACCTATGTCGGCCTGCTCAGGATTCCGCCGCGCGCGCTGTTCACGACGACGACGGTGCTGATCGCGCTGCTTTCGGCCGGCATGGCGGCGCAGGCGACGGCGTTCCTCGAACGGGCGAACTGGCTGACCGCGCTCGACAGCGTCGTCTGGGATTCGAGCTGGCTGCTTTCCGATTCAAGCCTGCTCGGCAAGGCGCTGCACACGCTGATCGGCTACACCGACCAGCCGACTGCGATGCAGCTCACTGTCTACCTGGTGATTCTGGCGGTGACCTTCGTGCTGATGCGGCTGTACGGCGCGCCAACGAAGGCAGCGCAGCCGGCGCGGGGCTGAGGCCCCGGTTTTCGAGCTGCCCAAAAAATCTTCCTCGCCTTTCCTGCAGATTCGTTTCTCCTCCTGATTGTGCCTTGCTTAGAGCGCAATTTGGGCCGACCATGTCGTTTTACGGCATTTGGGGGCGCGGGCATCCATGTCGAAAAATATTATTCTGCTGTCCGACGGGACGGGAAATAGCTCCTCTAAACTTTTTACCACCAACGTCTGGCGCCTCTATCGGGCGCTCGACCTTTCCGATCCCGAAAAGCAGATCGCGCATTATGACGACGGTGTCGGCACCTCGTCATTCAAGCCGCTTGCGATCCTTGGAGGCATTTTCGGCTTCGGATTGAAGCGCAATGTTATCGATATCTATTCGTTCTGTTGCCGCAACTACGAGGCCGGCGACAAGATTTTCGGTTTCGGTTTCAGCCGCGGCGCGTTCACCATCCGTGTCGTCGCCGGCTTCATCGCGCGCGTCGGGCTCGTTCGCTACGACGGCGACGAAGCGCATCTGGCGCGCGATGCCGAGATCGCCTATCGCGAATACCGCAAGGTCAGGAATTTCAAGTCGGGCGGCAACATTCTGGTCGGGCCGCTACGCGTTCTGCGCGACTGGGTGAGCCACGTCATTTTCCGCAAGCCGGCCTTCCGGCAACTCGATCTGGTGCCGGTCGAGAAGTTCGACTTTCTCGGCGTCTGGGACACGGTCGACGCCTATGGCGGGCCGATCGAGGAAATCACCCGCGCCATCGACTACTGGTACTGGCCGTTGTCGATGCCCGACCAGTTCATGACCGGGAAGGTCGTCCGGGCCTGCCACGCGCTGGCGCTCGAGGAGGAACGCGACGCGTTTCGGCCGGTGCTGTGGGACGATCGCTATGTGCGGGGCCACGACGGGCTGTATCCGGTCACCCATGGCTGGACGCCGCCCCGCGTCCCCGATCCCGGCAAACGGCATATCGATGACGAGCGCATCAGCCAGGTTTGGTTCGTCGGCGTCCATTCCGACGTCGGCGGCGGGTATTCGCGCGACGGGCTCGCTCATGTGACATTGGCCTGGATGATGGAGCGGGCCAGGGTCTACGGCCTGACCTGCCGTCCGCTCCAGGAACAGTTGCTCAAGTCGCTGGTCGATCCCTATGACAAGCTCAACGATTCCCGGCACGGGCTTGCCGGCTATTACCGCTATCGGCCGCGCAAGCTCGCGGACATTTACAGCCAGCCTCCCTACAAATTGTCGATAGCGGCGGATTGGCACCACATCGTCAATATCTTCAGGAACCGGCCGGACCCGGAACGGGAAGTGAAGGCCGATCTCGCCGATCCCTCCTGGTATGTCGAGCGGCCGCTGCCGAAGGTCCATCACAGCGTGTTCGATCGGATCGGGACGGGAACGGACGGTTACGCGCCGATCGTGCTGCCCGAACGCTACGTGATACAGGCTGACGACGGCTCACTGACGCCGAGTGCGCCGGCGGATATCTCGCGAACGACGCGCGAGGCAAAGGTCTGGGACTGGGTCTGGGCGCGCCGCGTCACCTATTTCCTGACGGTGTTCGCCTCGCTGTTCCTGGCATCGCTGCCGCTGATCGAGAAGTGGCGGCCGGGGCGCGGGCCGGCCAGCCTCGCCGAAGTCATCCTGCCGATCGTCGATCTGATCGGCGCATTCCTGCCGAACTTCGTAAAACCGTGGCTTGATGCATTCAGAAATTCACCCGGGCGATTCCTGATCGGGGTCATTCTCGTTTTCGTGTTGATGTATGCCGGCGGGAAGATGCAGGGCCACATCCGCGACGTGATGCGGCGGATCTGGCGCACACCGAACGCGCGACCGGATCAGCCCGAAGGCTGGGTCTACAGGCTGCGCACGGCTGGCGCTTATCGCGCGTTCTTCTATTTGCTCAAGCATTGGATATTGCCATCCGTCTTCGCGTTCCTGATCTTCGTGATTTTGGCCTCCGTCATTGTGGCTCTGGCGAACCGGATTTCGTTCGCGGTATTCGATCTCACAGGGCAGGTCTGCGTACCGAGCCAGAATGCGCAGCCTGTCACCGGGAACGCCACGGCAGGTTTCGAAACCAAAACGCTCTGCACGCCGACCGGGCTCGCCGTCGAGAAGAACAAGTCCTACCGGATCACGCTCGTCGTGACCGATCCGTGGGAAGACGGCCGCAGGTTCGACGAACCGAACCCGGAAAAGGCGAAGGGAATCGAAACCGGCCCCGAGGGCTTCGGCTACGAAAAAATGCGGCCGCTGATGTGGCTGGGGCTGCCGATCAGGCGGCTGCTCGCCTCCAACTGGTTCGCGCCGGTCATTCGTATCGGCAACAGGGGGTTCGGCGAACTGGTGCTGTCGTATGAGGCGAAGCGAACGCCGCCTTGCCAGTGTCCGTCGATCACGCGCTATACGGCGACCTTCAAGGCGCGGAGATCGGGCGAGGTGTTCGTTTACGTCAACGATTCCGTCATCGGCATCCCCGGCTATTTCGACCGCTTCTACACCTTGAACAACAAGGGGAAGGCCGATCTGACGCTGCAGGTGCTGGACGAGTAGCGCCCCGGATGACGGTGGCGGGAGGTGACGACGGCACCCGCCCGCCATGAGGGGAGATCAGCTCTCCCCGAACACCCGCTTGAAGATCGTGTCGACGTGCTTGAAGTGATAGCCGAGGTCGAACTGCTCCTCGATCTCGGCATCGGTCAGGTGCTTCTTCACGTCGGGGTCTTTCTTCAGCAGGCTCTGGAAGTCGCCTTCGCCGCGCCAGACCGGCATGGCGTTGCGCTGGACATATTTGTAGGCGTCCTCGCGGCTGGCGCCCTTCTGGGTCAGCGCGATCAGGAGCCGCTGCGAATGCACGAGGCCGCCGAGGCGGTCAAGGTTCTTCTGCATATTGGCGGGGTAGACCAAAAGCTTCTCGATCAGGCCGGCAAGCCGCATCAGCGCGAAATCGAGCGTCACCGTGGCGTCTGGGCCCATCATGCGTTCGGCGGAAGAATGCGAGATGTCGCGCTCGTGCCAGAGCGCGACATTCTCCAGCGCCGGCGTCACATAGGCGCGCACCATGCGCGACAGGCCGGTGAGGTTTTCCGACAGGACGGGATTGCGCTTGTGCGGCATCGCCGACGAGCCCTTCTGGCCCTCGGAGAAGAATTCTTCCGCTTCCAAAACCTCGGTGCGCTGCAGATGCCGGATTTCGATGGCGAGCCGTTCGACCGAGGAGGCGATCACGCCGAGCGTGGCGAAATACATCGCGTGGCGGTCGCGCGGGATCACCTGGGTCGAGATCGGCTCGGGGGAAAGGCCCATGGCCTTCGCGACATGGGCTTCGACCCGCGGGTCGATCTGGGCAAAGGTGCCGACGGCGCCCGAGATCGCGCAGGTCGCGACTTCCTTGCGCGCGGCGACGAGGCGCTCGCGGGCACGGGAGAATTCCGCATAGGCATAAGCGAGCTTGAGCCCGAACGTAACCGGCTCGGCGTGAATGCCGTGGGAGCGGCCGATGGTCGGCGTCATCTTGTGCTCGAAGGCGCGCTTCTTCAGCGCGGCCAGAACCTTGTCGAGGTCGGCGATCAGGAGATCGGCGGCGCGGACGAGCTGCACGTTGAGGCAGGTATCGAGCACGTCGGAGGAGGTCATGCCCTGGTGGACGAAGCGTGCCTCGGGGCCGACGATTTCGGCCAGATGGGTCAGGAAGGCGATGACATCGTGCTTGGTCTCGCGCTCGATCTCGTCGATCCGGGCGACATTGAAGGTGGCGTCCTTGGCCTTGGCCCAGATCGTCTTCGCCGCTTCCTTCGGGATCACACCCAATTCCGCCAGCGCATCAGCCGCATGCGCTTCGATCTCGAACCAGATCTTGAAGCGGGTCTGCGGCTCCCAGATGGAAGCCATTTCGGGGCGGGTGTAGCGGGGGATCATCGAAAACTCCGGAGGAGCAGGGGGGCGCGAAGCCATCCCCGGCCAATTTTGTTTTTACGCCGCGCTTTAGCAAATTGTGCTGCGGGAAGCCACCCGTACGGGCCCGCGGAGAGGGGGAAAACCGGGCCTGCGGCGGGGGCCGGAAGCCGCCGGGAAACGGCTGCCGCTACAGGCTGGCGAGCCCGCATTCCACGGCCAGCCGGACCAGCTGGGCGTCCGTGCGCATGCCGGTCTTGGTCTTGATCAGGTAATGGTAGTTCTGCACGGTCTTGATGCTGAGATTGAGGTTGGCGGCGATCTGTTCCGTGGTCGCGCCGGCCGCCAGTTGCCTCAGGATCTCGATTTCCCGCTCGCCGAGCTGGTCGAGCAGCGAGCGCGACGGGGACAGGCTTTCCATCGCCAGGACGCGGGCGATGTCGTCGCTGATCGCCTGCTCGCCGCGCATGATCGAACGGATCGCCCGGATCAGCTCGGCCGGGGCGGAGCCCTTGGTCACATAGCCGTTGGCCCCGGCATTGAAGGCAGCCTTCACCTGGGCGGCCTCGCTATGCATGCTGAAGACGAGGATGCGCGTTCCGGAACTGCGGGAGCGGATGTTCCTGATCGCCTCCAGGCCGCTGGCGCCCGGCATCAGGATGTCCATCACCACGACGTCAGGGGCATGCGCCTTGAAGGCGCGGTAGGCGTCAGCCGCGTTGTCGGCCTCGGCCACCACATGGAAATCATCCTGATGTTCAAGGACGCGGCGGTAGCCCTGCCGGACCACGGGGTGGTCGTCGACGAGCAGGATCGAAATGCCGTGGGTCGAAGGGCCTTGGGTCGAAGGGCCCTCGGTCGACACGCCCTGGGTCTGCGACGCCGTCATCAGGCCGCAAGCGGGATGGTGGCGGCGACGCGCACGCCGCGATGGGCATCGGCGATCGACAGCGAGCCGCCGAGCGCGGTGATCCGCTCGCGGATGCCGGTCAGGCCGAAGCCGGTCGACGCCGCCACCTTGGCCGCATTGCCGCCGCCGTCGTCCTCGACATGGACCAGCAGCGCGTTTTCCGCGCCCGTGCGCCGCTCGATCCGGAGCACGATCTCGCGCGCCGCGCTGTGCCGCAGCGAGTTGGTCAGGCATTCCTGCGCCACCCGATAAGCCGCCGCGGCGACCGCGCCACGAACATCGGCGAGGTCGCCCTTGAGATCGAGCTGGATCATCGGCTGCGTGGGATTGCGCGAGCGCCAGCCGTCGACGAGATCGACCAGGCAGGCCTCCAGCCCGAGTTCCTCGGCCGGCGGATGGCGCAGGCGTTTCAGCGTGTCCCGCAGGCAGGCCATGATGCGATGGGTGGCCTGCGAGATCATCCGCGCGTCCTGCGCGACCTCGTTCTTGCCATGATCCTGCTCCTGCGCGCTGGCGGCCTCGATCGTGTTGGCAAAGGCCAGGATCGCCGTCAGGTTCTGCCCGAATTCATCGTGCAGCTCGCGGGCCAGCGCGCGCCGCTCGTCGCTGCGGATTTCCAGCAGGCGTCGTGTCAGGGCGGCACGTTCTTCGGTCGCCAGCGCGAGGCGGTCGCCGAGCTCGCCGACGGCTTGCCCGATCATGGCCAGTTCCACCGAGCGGAAGCGCGGCAGCGACGTCTGGTATTCGCCGCGCGCCATCCGCTGCAGCGCGGTCACGATCTGCCGCGCCGGCGCCAGCGTATGCGCAATCGCCAGCGAGGCGAGCAGCGCGATCGCGACTGCCATCAGAAGCGCGAGGTGGATGTTGTCGAGCACGTGCTGCCAGGCCAGCGCGATCGCGGCCTGCGGATCGGCCGTGGCCGCGACGCTGCCGGCATTGGCGGCGCGCATGCTGATGGGCCGGACGACCGGGGCGTGGCTGCCAAGCACGGTTTCCACGGTGGCCGCGAACCAGCGCGGCGGGGTCTGGCCGATGCCCTTGCTCTGCCCGCAAAGCGGCCTTTCGAACGCGCCTGACGGCTCGATCCGGACGCAGATGCCCGGCGAGATCAGGCTCATGGTCTGAATGGTGCGCCATTCCGCCGCCGGCACCAGCTGCTCGCGCATCCTGCTGCTGCGCAACAACAGCTCGCGCCAGTACAGCGCCTCCAGCGCGACCGAGACGCGCTCGGCGGAAGCCGACGTGGCGCGGTCGACGCTGCGATAGGCGTCGATCGTCGCCCAGATGGTGGCGGCTCCCAGGCACAGGATGACGATGATGAACAGGCGGGCGACGAGTTGAAGCACGAGGCGCATGCGATCACTCCGCGGGCAGTGCCGGCGAGCCTAACAGCACTGCCGGTCGGTGCCAATTGCAAGCGGGGTCGTGAGGTCCAGCTTGGGAAATTTTCCCAACCAACCCTGGGCATATCTCTTTGGACGGCATTGCGACGGCTTGATCTAACAAAGGGGTCCGGTGCCGGTCAGAGGGCGGCGGCGTTCCAGGAGCTGCGCAGCATGAGTGTCACGGCAAGCGCCGAAACCGTTTCATCGGCGGATACCTCGGAGCGCAGCGTCCTCCTGCTGTGGATGATCTTCACCGGCCTGTCGGTGTTCGCCGGCGTCGTGCTCTGGCGCTACGGCCTGCTGCATCTGATGGTGGTCTCCGACCGCACCTATATTTCGAGCGTCATTGCCGTCCTCTACATCGTCACCTGCTGCCATTGCTTCTGGCGGAGCCGGGCGATCGCGCGCGAGGGCGAGATCGCGCGGCGCTGCCGCGCCGTCCTGTCGGCGCCGGGCGGGGCGAGGGAGCTTCACGATATGCGCGCGCTGCCGGCGGGGATGGTGCCGGATCACATCCGCAGCCTGGTGCAGAAGGCGGAGGCGCAGGCCGGAGGGCGGATCGACCAGACGCTGCTGCTGCGCTCGCTCGCCGACCGACTGCGCGGCTCCAACGGGTTTGGCGCGTTCGTATCTGACACGCTGATGAAGCTCGGCCTGCTCGGCACCATCATCGGCTTCATCATCATGCTGGCGCCGATCGCCACGCTCGATGCGGCCGACAAGGTCGCGATGAAGTCCTCCATGGGCCTGATGAGCGACGGCATGGCGGTCGCCATGTACACGACGCTGGCCGGCCTGATCGGCTCCATCCTGGTGAAGATCCAATACTACATGCTGGATGCCGCGACCCAGCGGGTGTTTTCCGACGCCGTCGTGCTGACCGAGACGCACGTCACGCCCGCGCTGGAACGCCGCCATGATGGATGATTTCGGTCTCTATCCGCGCGAGGAGCCGTTCGATCCGCTCGGCGTGATGCTGTTCAAGGCGCTGCAGGTGATCGCGTTCCTGTTCTTCCTGGCGCTGCTGGCGGTCTCGCCGGACGCCAAGGACGGCAAGATCGATTCCAAGGCCGAATTCATCATCACCATGGACTGGCCGGACAATCACCCAGATGATCTCGACCTGTTCGTGCAGGACCCTGCCGGCAACATCGCCTGGTACCGCCGCCGCGAGGCCGGCTTCCTCACGCTCGACCGCGACGACCGGGGCGGCGCCAACGATTTCATCATCGTCAACGGCAAGAAGATCCCGTCGCCGATCCGGGAGGAGATCGTCACCGTGCGCGGCATCGTGCCGGGCGAGTACACCGTCAACGTCTCGCACTTCCAGGCCACCACCGGCCAGCCCGTCACCGTGAGCGTGAAGGTCCAGAAGCTCAATCCGACCGCGCAGGTGATCTTCGACAACAAGCTGACCGTCGACCATACCGGCCACGAAAAGACCGCGCTGCGCTTCTGGCTCGATGCCGAAGGCAAGGTGATCGACGTCCAGCAGCGGCCCAAATCGCTGATGGAGACCTTCCGCAATGTCCGCGCCAACGGCGCCGACATCGATCCGAAAACCGGCGTCAGGATGCCGCGCCGTGAATAGCCTGCAATCGGTCGTCCTCACCCTCTCCATCAGCTACGCGCTGATCGGCGCGCTGCTGCTGGTCGTCCTGGTCTATGCGCGGCTGCCGTGGCCGGCCAAGGCGGTCGCGGTTATCGTGACCAGCGCGTTCTACATCGCAAGCTTCGTCGGCGTGCGGGGCCTCCTGGGCTGGGCGACGATCGACCGCCTGCCGCCAAGCTTCAAGCTGCTGCAGGTCCGGATCGTCGAGCCGCACTCGCTGGAGGGCGATCCGGGCTCGATCTATCTCTGGGTCGAGGCGCTGGACGACGGCAACCGGCCGAGCGGCATCCCGCGGGCCTACCGCCTGGCCTACAAGGACAGCCTCGCGCAGAAGAGCGACAAGGCGGCTTCCGAGATCGCCGCCGGCCGGCCCCAGGGTGGCCGCGCCGCCGATTTCGGCGATGGCGGGGGTAGTCTGCTTCAGGCCGCCCGGGAGTACATCACGCCTGGGACGATCCTGGACACCTCGGGCGGCGATCCTTCGACCGGCGGGGGGCTGCTCGCCACGCCTCGGGACGGCGACGAGGTGTCCTTTACCCCGCTGCTGCCGCCCCGAATGCCCCCAAAGGACGAGCAATAGGGGGTCACCGGCCGGTGTCCGGCTGTGACCCGAGCCTAGCCACTCACGGATTATTGACTGACAGATATTGAAATCTGTCAGCGAGAGATGCTATATCCCTTTTCGACGCCGGTACTCGGGCGTCACCCGGCCCAATCGGTTCGGAGCCGGGGACTCGCAAAGGACTATCGTTATGACGACCCATCTCATTCATCTTGCCGCCCAAATTCAGCGCTGGCTTGACCAGAGCGTTGCCCGCCATCTGGCCGCTCAGGCCGAGCGGTTTGAACCGGCGAAACATTAACCCCACCCAAGGCATTAGAAGGCCATTACAGGGGGACTAGATGACCACCCGTCCGATCGCATCAAAGGTGCGCGCATGAACGAAGTCGTGGTTCTGACCCCTGAACGGATTCTGGAGGTTACAGAAGACGTTTTGCGCCGTTATGGCCTCGCCAAGGCAACCGTGGTGGACGTTGCCCGTGCGCTGGATGTCAGCCACGGCAGCGTCTACCGCCATTTCCCCAGCAAGGCCTCGCTGCGCGAGGCGGTCGCCAAGCGCTGGCTGGACCGTCTCAGTGCGCCCCTATTGAAGATCGCCGAAAGCGGCAGCCCGGCACCGGCGCGGCTGGAAAAGTGGCTGCGCACGATGTTTTCCATCAAGCACGACCGGCTTGGCGACGACCCCGAAATGTTTGCGACCTACCTGACGCTGGCGCGCGAGGCCTGCAAGGCCGTGAGCTGCCACAAGGACTGCCTGGTCGATCAGATCGCGTTGATCCTCGCAGACGGCGTCAAGCAGGGCGCCTTCGAGGTTGCCGACGTCAAGGTGACGGCGCGCGCCATTTTCGACGCCACCAGCCGCTTCCACCATCCGGCCCACGCCGACGAATGGAAGGAGCCGGGTGCCGCGGCGCGGATCGATGCGCTGCTGGCGCTGCTGCTCAAGGGCCTGGAAGCGCCGCGCAAGCACTGACGTTCTTTCTGATTGATCGTCGTTTCCCCGCCGCGCAACCGGCGTCCCTCCCGCTGATTGCAACCCGCAAGCCGCCTGTTGTTTGATATCCATCAAAGTTGCGCGCAGGCACGGGCGCCATGATGGATAGGGAGACGACGCATTGCGGCTGGCCATCTTTGCCGATATCCACGCCAACCGGCAGGCCTTTGCCGCTTGCCTCGATTTCGCGCGCGTCCACGGCGCGGAGCGGCTGATCTGCCTCGGCGATATCGTCGGCTATGGCGCCGATCCGGAATGGGCGGTGGATACCGTGATGGACCTCGTCGATGACGGCGCGGTCGCCGTCATCGGCAACCACGATCATGCGATCTCTACGCCGTCCGAGACCATGAATGCCGAGGCCCAGATGGCGATCGAGTGGACGCGCGGCCGGCTGAGCGTGGCGCAGCGGCGTTTTCTGGCCGAACTGCCGCTGACCCGCCGCGAGGACGATCGCCTCTACGTGCATTCCGAAGCCTCGCATCCGGCGCGCTGGCACTATGTGCGGGCTACGCCCGACGCCGCGCGCAGCCTGGATGCCACCGACGCCCACGTCACCTTCTGCGGACACATCCACCGTCCCGCGCTCTATTCGATGTCGTCGGCGGCAAAGATGACGAGCTTCATTCCGACCAACGACGTGCCGGTGCAATTGCTCGGCGGCCGGCGCTGGCTTGCCGTTCTCGGCTCCGTCGGCCAGCCGCGGGATGGCGACCCGGCGGCCTCGTTCGCGATGTTCGATACGATCTCGCGCGAGATCACCTACTGCCGGGTGCCTTACGACGTCGAGGCGGCCGCGGACCGGATCCGCGCCAATGGCCTGCCGCCCTGGCTGGCCGATCGTCTGCTGATCGGGAGGTGAGGGCGATGGCGAAGCCTGCGATCGCGCCGGGTACGGAGCTTGACGGCTTCACGGTCGGGGAGTGCGTCCATCACGGCGGCATGGCGACGCTGTGGACGGTGACGCATCCCGGCATCCCCGTGCCGCTGCTGATGAAGGTCCCGCGGGTCGCCGAGGGCGAGGACCCCGCGGCCATCGTCTCGTTCGAGATGGAGCAGATGATCCTGCCGCGGCTGGCGGGTACGCACGTGCCGGGCTGCTTCGGCACCGGCGATTTCGACCGGCAGGCCTACGTTGTCCTGGAGCGTATTCCCGGCAAGACGCTGTATAGCCGCATCGACGAACTGCCGATCTCCTATGAGGAGGCGAGGGTGCTCGGCGGCAAGATCGCGACCGCGCTCGCCGACCTGCACCGGCAGAATGTCATTCACCACGACATCAAGCCGAGCAGCATCATGTTCCGCCCCTCGGGCGAATGCGTGCTGATCGATTTCGGCCTGTCGCACCACAACCAGCTGCCGGACCTGTTGCAGGAAGAGTTTCGTCTGCCTTACGGCACGGCGCCCTATATGGCGCCCGAACGTCTGCTCGGCGTGCGCGACGATCCACGCAGCGATTTGTTTTCGCTCGGCGTGCTCCTGTATTTCTTCACCACCGGGGTGCGGCCGTTCGGCGAGAGCGAAACGCTGCGCGGCATGCGGCGCCGGCTGTGGCGCGATCCCTATCCGCCGCGCAAGCTGAGGCCCGATTATCCGCCCTGGCTGCAGGAAATCGTGCTGCGCTGCCTGGAGATCGAGCCGGTGTGGCGGCATCCGACGGCGTCGCAACTGGCGTTCGACCTCGCCCATCCCGACCAGGTCAAGCTGACGGCGCGATCGGAGCGGCTGCAGCGCGATCCGCTCAGCACGGTATGGCGCCGCCGCTTCAACCGCGGGCTGACGCTGCCGAAGCCGAAATCCGACGTCGCGGCGCAACTGGCGTCCGGGCCGATCGTCGTCGTGGCGATCGATACCGAGGAGGGATCGGGCGCGCTCAACGAATGCCTGCGCCGGACTGCCGCCCAGTTGCTCTCGACCTTGCCGTCGGCGCGGCTCGCCTGCCTGAATGTGCTCAGGCTCGGCCGCATCACCATCGACAGGACGTTGGATGAGCAGGGCAACAACAAGCATATCGACCGCATGGTCGCGCTGCGCCATTGGGCGCAGCCGCTGGAGCTCGACGAGAGCCGGCTGACGGTGCACGTGCTGGAGGCGGTCGATCCGGCGGCGGCGATCCTGGAATTCACCCGGGTCAATCACGTCGATCACATCGTGATCGGCGCCCGGCAGAATTCGATGCTGCGTACGCTGCTCGGCAGCGTCTCGGCCAAGATCGCTGCGGAAGCCGCCTGCACGGTGACGGTGGTGCGGCCGCCGCGGTCGGCGGTGGAGCCGCTGGCGGAAGAAATCAAATAATCGGTCCGAACTTTCACCGTCCATCGACCGACAAATGCTCGTTCATTCGGTTCATGTGCGAGACGGTTTATGGCCAATTCGGGTGCAGCGCTCCAGCAGGAGCTCGACGCCGGCGAGCGGATGCTGTGGAGCGGGCGGGCCTTGCCCGACCTCAGGTTCGAATCCGGCAATCTGCTCCACTCGTTGTTCGGATTCGTCTTCCTGGGCATTTCGATTGCTTCGCTGCTCGCCGCCGGCAAGGAAAGCTCGGTCTTTCCGGTGCTGTGGACGATACCGTTTGTCGTCGTCGGCCTTTACGTGTCGGTCGGCCACTTCTTCTGGAGCGCATTTTGCCGCCGCTACACCGAATATGCCGTGACCAACCAGCGCGTCATCGTACGCCGGAGCCTGCTGAGCCGGACGACCCAGTCGATCGAATATCGCAAGATCCGAACGATCACGCTGACGGAAAAGTCCGACGGCAGCGGGACGATCCAGTTCGGTGAGAGCCGTGCGGACGATACCGCAGACGCCATCACGTCGAGCGCGACGAGAATGGAAGCCGTCGCCGACGCGCGGCTGGTTTACAACATCATTCGCAAGGCGTCGCAGCGCCTGGCTTGATGCGGCGGCGCGCGACGGCCGATAGCGGATCAGCTTTTGACTGCGGTCATTCGAGGGTTTGAACGGGCGGCGCCTTTGCGCGCGGCGGATTCGGCGCAGGTGAGCTGCTGACGCGGCCGCTCCGTTCCGAAGCTGCGGGGCCCATGGCTTCCGCCCTCGCGCCGCGCACGCTGTCTCTTGAAGACTGCCTGCGGTGCCGCGAGGAGCGCGAGCCTTCCAGTCCCCACGAGCGCGAGATCGATGGCCCGGCCGTATAGCCGACAAAGGCGCCGGCGACGGCCCCGACCGGGCCGAGCACGACGGCGCCGGCCACGGCGCCGAGCGCCGCGTCACCCGCGCGCTGCGCGAGCGCGGCAGAGGGTGCGAGTGCCAGGAGCAATGTAGCGGTGGCAAGGGCCTTGATCATATGTGTGTCCCATCCGTGAACGGCGGGATGCTGATCTGCCTTTATGGCGAGATGCGTGACGCTTTGTGGCCGGAGCGTGGACTTTAGGGTTCCTGCCCGCCATTTCGGCGGCGTGCGCGCTCCAGAATGTCGCGGACCGCGGCCGGGTTGCGCACGCAGCGGAACCCGTAGCGGCCGGTGTAGTCCGTGTCGGGCGAGCGGGCCCGCCTTGCGGACGCGAAATTCAGGTGGCCGGCGCCGCGGCCGATGTCGAGAATCTCGAAGGCCGTGTCCATGTCTTCAAACCGCGTTGCCGTCACCGTCCGCTTGCCCCAGGCCGTCCGCACGATCAGCGCACGGCGGTCGGTGATCGCAAACAGCGTCTGCAGGTCATGCAGCAGCATCACGAAGGGGGCGGCCACCATCATGAGGCCGACCATCAAAAGGGGGACGGTTGATTGACCGATCCAGCCGCGGGAGAGCGCAACGGCCGTCAGCAGCAGCCAGGGAAATCCGATCCACCACAGCAGCCGCCACATCATCATCCGGGCGATACTGTCGGGCTGGCTTTGCCACAGCACGCGCTCGCCGGGTTGAAGTGCTTCGGTCAAGAGCCGGCGTAAGGGCGTAGAAAACATCGAGGATCGGAGTTCGTCCATGCCGCGTTGGTCGCGCCGATGCGAGGAACGGTTCGGCGCGTCAGCGATGGGCAATCCGCATCAAGCCGCCTCGCCGCGCGCGAGCGCCGCCGCATGGCGGATCGCGGAAATATTCGTTTTGTAGGCTTCCGTCGTGCCGCCCTTGAACACCGCCGAGCCCGCGACCAGTGCGTTGGCACCGGCGGCGGCGAGCTGGCCGGCGACGTCGGGCCCGACGCCGCCATCGACCTCGATGTCGATCGGGCGTCCCGCCACCATCGCCCTGATGTCGCTGACCTTGCCGAGCGCCGACTTGATGAAGGCCTGGCCGCCGAAGCCGGGATTGACCGACATCACCAGCACGAGATCGATCAAATCGACGACATATTCGATCGCGCTCGCCGGCGTGCCCGGGTTGAGCGAGACGCCGGCCTTCTTGCCGAGCGCGCGGATCGCCTGCAGCGAGCGATGCAGATGCGGGCCGGCCTCGGCATGGACGGTGATGTGATCGCAGCCGGCCTTGGCGAAGGCCTCGAGGTAGGGATCGCAGGGCGAGATCATCAGATGCGCGTCAAAGATCTTCTTGGTGTGCGGGCGCATCGCCTTGATGACGTCGGGGCCGTAGGAAATGTTCGGCACGAAATGCCCGTCCATCACGTCGAGATGGATCCAGTCGGCGCCCGCCGCATCGACGGCGCGGACTTCCTCGCCGAGCTTGGCGAAATCCGACGCCAGGATCGACGGCGCGATGACCAGGGGACGCGACGCAAATTGCTGGGACATGTGCGCTTTCCCAATCTCTTCGAGGGGCGGAAAGGCCCCGCGTAACATGCAGGCGGGCCGGGGGCAATGCGGCCGCCGACCTCTCCTGTGGGCGGAAAAATCTGCCGGAGCGGGCAGCTATTGCCGGGTTGGCCGGATGGAATCGGATGCGAGAAAGCCTGGTTTTATTGGCTTTTTCGTCATGGCACGGCGCTTGCTCACCAACATGCCGGGACGTTCGGCCGCATCAGCGGCATTGCTGGAGTTCTGCCATGTTGCTCGCGTTAGGCGCAGCGTCGTCAGCCCTCGAGGCCATCAAGGCGCTGAAGTCGTCGAAATCATCGTCCACGCCAACAACCGGGAGCAATGTTGGCCCGTTCCAGCTATTATCCCCGAGCGCGCCGGGTTCGGCTGGCCCGGGTTCCGGCTCCAGTGGCAGCCTTACGCAGATTTCGCCGGAGACCATGGGCGCGCTGCTTGATGCACAGTGTCAGGCGGCTTCGACGGGATCGAAGGGATCGGAATCCACAAGCCGCTCAGCCGCGCTGAAGGACTTGTTCGGGCAAATTGACGGCGACGGCGACGGCAAGATCAGCAAAACAGAATTCGAAGACGCGCTCGGCGCCGGCGGCACCAATCTCGCCAAGGCCGACAGCGTATTCGGCAAGCTCGACGCGGACGGCGACGGTTCGGTGAGCCTGAAGGAACTGGCATCGGCGCTGAAGGCCAAGAAACGTCGCGAGGACGACAAGGCTTCCAGTAGCGATGCATCGAAGTCCGATTCGCTCCCGCCGGTGTTGCAGGGCGCTACCACCACTTCCGTTGCCAACAGCGACGGTTCGGTGACGACGTCGCTGACCTATGCGGACGGATCGAAAGTGACGATGACGTCGCCGGCCTCCGGCAAGTCGTCCAGCGCGGCGACGTCGTCCTACAATTTCATCGAGCAGATGATCCAGCGCGAGGCCAAGGCGATCTCATCGGCCGCCACCCCTTCGCTCTCGGTCAGTGCCTGATCACGAGACCCGGCGGGATCGCTTCGGATTGCGACCTAACTGAAGCGATCGCTCCACGCCGGTAGCGCACCCAGAAAGGGTAGCGCGGTCGCACCATGAACGCCGCGCGCAATCGCCCGAGCGACCGTGTTGGCGGCTACCATGCCGAGCTCGGTGAGGCCGAACAGCGGATCGATCGGCTTCTTGCCGGTCGCGGCGGCAAACACCACGTCGCCATCCGTCGTTGCGTGGACGGGATAGATGGCGCGCGCCATGCCGGTATGCGCGATCATCGCCAGCCGTTTGGCCTGCGATTTGGTCAGCACGGCATCGGTCACGACGACCACCAGCGTGGTGTTCTCCGCCGCCGTTGCGGCCGGTCCCCCCTTCAGGCGCGCGCGCAGCATATCCGGCGTGAACGAGGGCGGCAGTCCTCGCCCGCCAAACTCGTTATCCTGCTCGAACGGCGCCGCCCAGAACCATGGGCCGTCGCCAACGGTCACGCTGCCCACCGCATTGACCACCGCGAGCGCGCCGACGGTGACGCCGCCTTCGGTCTTTGCGGAAGCCGAGCCAAGGCCGCCCTTGAAATTGGCTGTGGTCGCGCCGAGGCCGGCGCCGACGCTGCCGAGCGCGAAATCGTCGCCCGCCGCATTCGCCGCCGTGTAGGCAAGATCGCGATAGGGCGGGAAGCGGCCCCATGCCTTGTTGCCGCCGTTCAGCAGGTCGAAGCAGATCGCCCCCGGGACGATCGGAATAATCGCACCGCGAACCCGAAAGCCGCGGCCCTGTTCGGCAAGCCAGGCCTGCACGCCGCCGGCGGCGTCGAGGCCGAGCGCCGAGCCCCCGGAAAGGGCGATGCCGTCGATCGCCTCAAGGGTACTTTCCGGCTTGAGCAGGGCGCCCTCGCGGATGCCGGGCCCGCCGCCGCGCACGTCGACCGATGCGACGGCGGGCGTGTCGAACAGGATCGCGGTGACGCCGGAGGCGATCGTCGTATCCTGGGCGTGGCCGACGCGAACGCCGGCAATATCGGTGAGCAGGTTTTTCAAGATGCGGTCCGTGGTTTTGGCGTGGCATCCACGGATATATCAGCGGCAGAGGATGCTCAACTGGCCAGCGCCAGCCGGAACATCCGGGCGAGTTCTGACTTGCGATAGGGCTTTGCCAGCAGCAGCACCCCGGAATCCAGCCGGCCATGATGGACGATCGCGTTTTCGGTATAGCCCGAGGTGTACAGCGTCTTGAGGCCCGGTCGCCGCTTCAGCGCTTCATCGACAAGCTGGCGGCCGTTCATGTTGCCGGGCATGATCACATCGGTGAACAGCAGATCGATGGTGGGGACATCGTCGATGATGCGCAGGGCGTCGGAAGCATTGGCGGCTTCCAGCGTGGTGTAGCCCAGGCTCTCGATCTGGGTGATGACATAGCGCCGCACCAGCGCATCGTCCTCGACGACGAGCACGGTTTCGCTGCCGCCCTGGATGTCGGCCGCGACCTGCGCCTCTGCGGCGGTCTGATGCAGGCCGGTGGCCCGCGGCAAATAGATCTTCACGGAGGTGCCGTGGCCTTCCTCGCTGTAGATCTTGATGTGTCCGCCCGTCTGCTTGACGAAACCGAACACCATGCTGAGCCCGAGGCCGGTGCCTCGGCCGACCTCCTTGGTCGTGAAGAAGGGCTCGAACACGCGGTCGAGCAGCGCGGCCGGGATGCCGGCGCCGGTGTCGCTGACGGCAATCATCACGTAATTGCCTGGTGTGACCTCGCTATGCATGCTCGCATAGCTCTCGTCGAGGAAGACGTTGCTGGTCTCGAGCGCAAGCTTGCCGCCACCCGGCATGGCGTCGCGCGCATTGATGGCCAGGTTGAGGATGGCGGTGGTGAGCTGGTTGGGATCGACCAGCGCCGTCCATGCGTCCTCGGCGAGCAGCGGCGTGATCTCGATGTGCTCGCCAAGCGTCGGGTGCAGGAGCTTCGCCGTCTCCAGCACTAGCGCATTGACGTCGATCTCCAGCGGTTTCAGTGGCTGCTTGCGGGCGAACGCCAGAAGATGCTTGGTCAGGTTGGAGCCACGCTCGGCGGCCTCGTCGATCAGTTTCGCGATGGCGGCAAGCTGCGGCTGGTCGGCGACCGCTTCTTCCAGGATGCCGATGGTGCCGGTGATCACGGTCAGGATGTTGTTGAAGTCGTGCGCGACGCCGCCGGTGAGCTGGCCGACCGCATCCATCTTCTGCGCATGCCGCAACTGGGCGTCGGCGGCCTGCTTTTCGGTGAGGTCGCGGCCGATGAAGAAGTGGCGGCGGACCGGCTCCGACCACGTTCCGGTCCAGTTCAGCGCGACGGCCTTGCCCTCCTTGCTGACATAGCGCGTCTCGAAATTGCGCTTGCTTTGGCCGCGCCGGCCCGCCCGCATTTCCTTGCGGGTATGTTCGAGATCGTCGGGGTGGATGAATTCGATCGCGTTGTGCCCGACCATCTCCGACGGCTGATAGCCGAGGATATCTCCGACGCTCGGGCTGACCTGGATCAGGTTTCCCATGGAATCGCTTACCAGGATGAGGTCGTTCGAAGATTCGAAAATGCGCTGCCGCTCTTCGGTCTCCTGGCTGAGCGCCTGCTGCGTCCGCTTGCGTTCGGTGATGTCATGGGCAGTCTTGGAAACACCGACGATCTGGCCGGAGGCCGACCGAATCGGGGAAATGCTCAGCGAAATGTCGATGGCGTGGCCGTCCCTGTGTACGCGCGAGGTTTCGAAATGTTCGGCAGGCTCGCCGCGGCTGGCGCGATCGAGGACGTCGCGAACCTCCGTGCGCCGCTCCGGCGGGACGATGATGTCGATGCTCTGGCCGACCGCTTCAGTGGCCGTGAAGCCAAACAGGCGCTCGGCGGCCCTGTTCCAGCCGGTGATGGTTCCATCCAGCAGCTGGGTGATGATCGCGTCGTTGGAGGACTCCACGACTGCGCTGAAAAGGCTGTCGCGTTCGGTACGAAGGTCCTTTTCGGAAGCAGCCTCGCGGCGCACCACCCCGAGGAGGCGGGCGAGCTTGGCCTGCAGGCCGACATTGTCGATCAGCAGCACCGCGAGCACGAAGCTCGCGGCGCACAGGCCATAGATGCGGCCGAGATAGAAGCCGACATCGAAGCGCGCCACATTCAGGATCGCCGACAGGGCGATGTCGAACAGCCAGGCGCTCATCACCACCATCAGCCAGACGTCCAGCACCGAATGCGGCCGGAGCAGCAACAAGGCGATCAACGCCGCGAGGCTGAGACACCACACCGTCGACACCACGGCGAGCATCACCGGCGTATAGTGGCCGCCGCTCAAAAGGATCGGCAGCAGGTCGTGCTGGGTGGTGACGACCCAGGTGAACGCGGCGATGGCGACAGCGACCGCGATGATGCTCGTGATGATGGCGCCACTGATCGAGCCGGGCACCCTTGCCCTGTCGTCGCTTGTCTTGAGCAGCGCATAGATGAGGACCACGAGCGGAAATCCGCCGTGCCAGATCATGTAGAGCCAGACGGTGGTCTGCGCGCCGGCGCCGAGAACGCCGCCGGGGGCGAACAGGCCGGGAAAGCTGAGGGCGTGAACGATCGCCGCGGCGGCGGTGAACAAATATCCGCCTGCCAGCAGCAACATCCCCCGCGAACGGGAAATCGCGAATTGCGAAAACAACAGGACGGCCGTGATCAGGTCATTGATGGCGAGCGCGGACTGGTAGCTCGCCACGAACGCCGGAACCGGGGTCAGCGGCACGCCTGCAAACGGCACGGCGAAGGCGAACAGCACAGCGGAGATGCCGACCACGGCGAGGGCGAACGTGCGATCGCCTCGGGTCGCGGGCATGGTCGAAAGGAAGATGTTGCGCTCGTTACCCAATGTCGTCTCCGGCAAACTGGCAGCGAACGCGCCTAGACAAAAGTATTATGAAATGCATCAAAGCAACGTATTCGAGCGGGCGAGGATCCGTCCGGCATCTTGAATGCCGCGGGAATCGCATCCCTTCGAGGTTACGCTAACTGCGCTTCGGTAGGAATCAACCCAAGGTTACATATTACCTAGGCGAGGCCACGGAGACGGTCGGCGTAACGACCTCTTTACCGACCGGCTGAATAATGCCCGCGGAACCGCCGTCATTTACCCGTTTTTACCGTAAGCTGTTCGTACGACCGATCCGGGAGGCTTCGATGCCCCGCGTGCTTGTTGTTGACGACCAGGCCGACGTTCGTACGATGATTTCCATCGTACTGCGCATCCATCAATACGAAATCATCGAAGCGGAAAGCGCCGCATCGGCATTGCGACTGTTCGACGGCTCGGGCTTCGATCTTGCGATCATCGATATCTTTCTGCAGGGCACCAACGGCTCCGATCTGATTGGAGAACTGCGGGCCCGCGCGCCGGGCCTGCCGGTCATCGCGATTTCAGGAATGACCGCGCTGGACTTTCTGTCCGAAACTCCCGAGCTCTCCGACGTCGTCTGCCTGCAGAAGCCGTTTCGTCCGCCGGATCTGATGCGCGCGATCGAGGCGGCGCGTCTACCGTCAGGCGGTGCCGTCACGGCGTTGGCGGGATAGTTCGTCCGGAATCGCGCAGCGGTTTTCATCGAGCCAGGCGCGGGGTCAACGCCCGGCCCGCCGCAGGCCCATTGCCGTCCACGGCAATATCGCGAAGCGAAACCGCATCGGCGGCAAACCGCCGCTCCGACAGCGGGACCGACAGGCGGCAGACGAGGCCTTCCGGGCGCCAATCGAATTCCGCATGGCCCCCGAGCTGCGACTCGATGCTGGCGATCACGCTTCTGGTTCCGAAGCCGCGCGATACCGGCTTCTCGACCCGCGGCCCCCCGGTCTCCACCCATGTGATCCTGAGCAGGTCCGCCTGGTCTTCCCAGTTCACCGCCAGCCGGCCCGTCAGCGTCGATAGCGCGCCATACTTCGCCGAATTGGTGACGAGCTCGTGCAGCGCCAGCGCGATGGTCTGCGCCGTGGCGGGCTCGAGCCGGACCTCCGGTCCGGACAGGTCGATCTGCTCGCCGGTGGAGTAGGGAGCCAGCTCCTCGTCGATCAGCTTGCGTATCTCGGCGCCCTGCCAGCTCGACAGCGACAGCACGGTGTGCACCCGCGCCAGCGCGTTGATCCGTCCCTCGACCGAGCGGATGTAGGTCTTCACGTTCTCGCCGCGCGTCAGGCGGACGATGGATTGCGCGAGCGCGAGCGCGTTCTTGGCGCGGTGGTCGACCTCGCGTGCCAACAGGTTTTGCCGCTCCTCGGCCTGCTTGCGCTCGGTGATGTCGACGGTGACGCCGCTGACGCGGATGACGCGGCCGCCTTTGTCGATGCTCGCTGCCGCCGTTCCCGTGCACCAGCGCACCTCGCCATTGGGGCGGACGATGCGGAATTCGGCTTCGTATGATTTCGCGCCACGGGCGAAGCTCGCCCACGCATCGTGCAATTCCTGAACGTCGTCGGGGTGGAACAGCGCCTGGATATTGGCGGGCGTCAGCTCGAAACTGCCGGGATCGAGGCCGAGGATCTGGTACTGGCCTTCGTCCCACATGAAGTCGCCATTGACCCAGTCCCAGTCCCAGGACCCCATCTTGCCGGCGGCAATCGCCAGGCTGCGGCGCTGCTCGCTTTCCAGAAGGCGGGTATGCGATTCCTCCAGCTCGGCGGTGCGGGCGCGAACCCGGTCCTCGAGTTCGAGGTTGAGGCGTTCGAGCTGGCGGGTCTTGCGGTAGAGCTCGGCGAACACCTTGATCTTGGCGCGCAGCACCTCCGGTACGACCGGCACCGGCACGTAGTCGACCGCGCCCATCTCGTAGCCGCGCAGGCGGTCGATATCGCTGACCTGGATCGCGGAGATGAAGATCATCGCCGTCTTCTGGAAGCGGGGATGTTCGCGGATCATCGCGGCGAGCTCGAAGCCGTCGAGTTCCGGCATGCAGACGTCGACCAGGATGATGGCCACATCGTTCTTGAGCAGGAACTCGAGCGCCTCGCGCCCGGACGAGGCCTTGACCAGGTTCTCGCCGAGTTCCTTCAGGATGACCTCATAGGCGAGAAGCTTCGCCGGCTGATCGTCAACCAGAAGAATGTTTACCTTCTCTTGGTCCATCATCTGCTTCCGCGTCAGCGGTGTAACCACATTCGAATGGCGAGCAATAGCTGCTCGGTATTGACGGGTTTGGCGAGATAGTCCGAAGCACCGGCTTCGAGGCATTTCTCGCGGTCGCCCTTCATTGCCTTGGCCGTCAGCGCAATGATCGGCAGGCGGCCAAAGGACGGGTTTTGCCTGATAACGCCAATGGTCTGATATCCGTCCATCTGCGGCATCATGATATCCATCAGCACGATTGCGATATTCGGGGTGGATTCGACCAGCGCGATGGCCTCATGGCCGGTCGTCGCGGTCAGCACTTTCATTCCGCGCCGTTCAAGAACGCTCGACAGTGCGAAAATGTTGCGTGCGTCGTCGTCGACGAGAAGCGCGGTCTTGCCGACAAGATCTTCGTCGGAACTGTTGAGCTTTTCGAGCATCCTCTGCTTCTCGACCGGCAATTCCGTGATCACACGGTGCAAAAACAGCGACGTTTCGTCGAGCAGGCGTTCCGGCGACTCCACGCCCTTTACCACGATGCTTCTTGCCATGGTGTGAAGTTCCGCATCTTCCTCGGCCGAGAGTTCCCGGCCCGTGAACACCACGACCGGCACATTCGACAGCGTTTCGTCGTTGCGCAGCCGGTCGAGCACTTCGAAACCGCTCATGTCGGGCAACCGCAGGTCCAGCACGACGCAGTCGCAGGGCTGGTTCCGCAGCGTCGACAGCGCGTCGGCGCCGGTGTCGGCGGTGAGAATCTCGATGTCGTCATGGCCGAGCAATTCGGTAATGCTCATCTGCTCGGCGGCGTTGTCCTCCACGATCAGCAGGCGCTTGCGGCGCGGCTTGGCATATTCCTTGATCTGCGACAGCGCCGCGCTGACGCCTTCCGTCGTCGTCGGCTTGTTGACGAAAGAGAACGCACCGCGCGCCAGCGCATGCTGGCGGTCTTCATCGAGCGTGATGATCTGCACCGGAATGTGCCGCGTCAGCGGATTGTGCTTGAGCTGGCTCAGCACGGTCCAGCCCAGCATGTCGGGCAGGAACACGTCGAGCGAAACCGCGGCCGGCTGGAACTGCTTGGCGAGTTCGAGCGCCTCGGCGCCGCGGCTCGCCACCAGCACCTTGAACCCCTTGTCGCGGGCCAGATCGATCAGCACCCGCGCATAATGCGGATCGTCCTCGACGATCAGAAGGATCGTATCGCCGGGCGCCAGGCCGAGGCGGTCGTCCGGCAATTGCTCGATGACCCGCTCCTGCGTCGCGGCGACTTGCAGCGCCGGCACGGGCGCAAAGGGCGACGCGGCAGGGGCGCGCGGCGCAATGGTGGGGCCGGAATATTTCAGCGGCAGATAAAGCACGAAGGTAGAGCCCTTGCCGGGCGCGCTGCGCAGATGGATTTCTCCGCCGAGCAGGCTGGCGAGTTCGCGGCTGATGGCAAGGCCGAGGCCGGTGCCGCCGTATTTGCGGCTGGTGCCGGCGTCCGCCTGCTGGAACGCCTCGAAGATCAGCTTCTGCTTTTCGAGGGGAATGCCGATGCCGGTGTCGGTCACCTCGAAGGCGACGACGGCCGGCGCGTGGTTGAGGATCGGGTGCTCGGCGCTCCAGCCGCCGACGGCGGCCGATACGTCCAGCTTGACGCCGCCTTCCGCGGTGAACTTGAAGGCGTTCGACAACAGGTTCTTCAGGACCTGCTGCAGGCGCTTGGAGTCGGTCACCATGCTGCGCGGCAAGCTTTCGTCGACGCTGATGTTGAACGACAGATGGCGGTTCTCCGCCTCATGCTTGAACGGCCGCCCGACGGTTTCCAAAAGGTTCGACGTCAGGATCTCCTCGGCATCGACCGTCACGGTGCCGGATTCGATCTTCGACAAATCGAGAATGTCGCTGATCAGATTGAGCAGGTCGGTGCCGGCGCCGTGGATGGTGCGGGCGAATTCGACCTGCTTGGCCGACAGATTGCCGTCCGGATTCTCGGTGAGCTGCTGGCCGAGGATCAGGATGCTGTTGAGCGGCGTGCGCAGCTCGTGCGACATGTTGGCGAGGAATTCCGACTTGTACTTCGAGGTCAGCGCGAGCTCGGTCGCCTTTTCCTCGAGCGCGCGGCGCGCCTGCTCGATTTCCTGGTTCTTTCGCTCCACCTCGACGTTGCGCTCGGCGAGCTGCTGGGCCTTCTGCTCGAGCTGCTCGTTGGTCTGCTGCAGTTCCTTCTGCTGGGTCTGCAGTTCGCCGGCGAGCTGCTGCGACTGCTTGAGCAGGCCCTCGGTCTGCATCGTGGCCTCGATCGAGTTGAGCACGATGCCGATGCTGTCGGTCAATTGTTCGAGGAAGGTCAGCTGCGAGGTGGTGAACGAGCCGATCGAGGAAAGCTCGATCACGGCTTTCACCTGGTTCTCGAACAGCACCGGAAATACGACGATGTTCCGCGGGATCACGCGCAACAAGGCCGAGTTGATCGGCGCGGTGCCGTCGGGAATGTCCGACACCAGCCGCTGCCGCTTGTCCATGGCGCACTGGCCGATCAGCCCTTCACCGAACTGGATGGCCTGCGGATGCGGATTGGCGCCGTCACCGGCATAGGAGGAGAGCAGGCGCAGTTGCGGGCTGTCGGCGTTCTCCACCTGATAGATCGCACCCATATGCGCGTCGATCAGGGGCGCCAGCTCGGCCAGCAGCAGCCGGCCCACGGTGGAGAGGTCGCGCAGGCCCTGCAGCATGTTGGTGAACCTGGCGAGGTTGGTCTTCAGCCAGTCCTGCTCGGTGTTGACCTGCGTCGTCAGACGCAGGTTGCCGATCATCGTGTTGATGTTGTCCTTGAGCTCGGCGACTTCGCCGCGGGCGTCGACCTGGATCGAGCGGGTGAGGTCGCCCTTGGTCACGGCGGTCGCCACCTCGGCGATCGCGCGCACCTGCGAGGTCAGGTTGGCGGCGAGCAGGTTGACGTTGCCGGTGAGGTCCTTCCAGGTGCCGGCGGCACCGGGCACGTTGGCCTGACCGCCGAGCCGGCCCTCGACGCCGACCTCGCGCGCCACGCTGGTGACCTGGTCCGCGAAGGTCGCGAGCGTCGCGGTCATGTTGTTGATGGTATCGGCGAGGGCGGCGACCTCGCCCTTCGATTTCACCGTCAGGCTCTGCTTCAGATCGCCGTTGGCGACCGCGGTCACCACCTTGACGATGCCGCGAACCTGCTCGGTCAAATTGGCGGCCATGAAGTTGACGGTGTCGGTCAAATCCTTCCAGGTGCCGGCGACGCCGGGCACCTGGGCCTGGCCGCCGAGCTTGCCCTCGGTGCCGACCTCGCGCGCCACGCGCGTCACTTCGCCGGCGAAGGCGTTGAGCTGGTCGACCATCGTGTTGATGGTGTTCTTCAGCTCGAGGATTTCGCCCTTCACGTCGACCGTGATCTTGCGCGAGAGGTCGCCGCGCGCCACGGCGGTGGTGACTTCGGCGATGTTGCGGACCTGCGTGGTGAGGTTGGCCGCCAGGAGGTTGACGTTGTCGGTGAGGTCCTTCCAGGTGCCGCCGACGCCGGGCACCACGGCCTGGCCGCCGAGCCGTCCCTCGGTGCCGACCTCGCGAGCCACGCGCGTCACTTCGGCGGCGAAGGAGCGAAGCTGCTCGACCATCGTGTTGAGGGTGTCCTTGAGCAGCAGGATCTCGCCGCGGACGTCCACCGTGATCTTCTTGGAGAGGTCGCCGCCGGCGATCGCGGTCGCGACCTCGGCGATGTTGCGGACCTGCGCGGTCAGGTTGGAGGCCATGAAGTTGACGTTGTCCGTCAAGTCCTTCCAGGTGCCGGCGACTTCAGGCACCTGGGCCTGGCCGCCGAGCTTGCCTTCGGTGCCGACCTCGCGCGCCACGCGGGTCACTTCGGAGGCGAAGGCGTTGAGCTGGTCGACCATCGTGTTGACGGTGTTCTTCAGCTCGAGAATCTCGCCCTTGACGTCGACCGTGATCTTCTTCGACAGGTCGCCCTTCGCCACCGCCGTGGTGACTTCGGCGATGTTGCGGACCTGGCCGGTCAAATTGCCGGCCATCGAGTTGACGTTGTCGGTGAGGTCCTTCCAGGTGCCGGCGACGCCGGGCACGTTGGCCTGACCGCCGAGCCGTCCCTCGGTGCCGACCTCGCGCGCCACGCGGGTCACTTCGCCCGCGAAGCGGTTGAGCTGGTCGACCATCGTGTTCAGCGTTTCCTTGAGCTGCAGGATCTCGCCGCGCACGTCGACCGTGATCTTGCGCGACAGGTCGCCGCCGGCGATGGCGGTCGCGACCTCGGCGATGTTGCGGACCTGGGCGGTGAGGTTGCCGGCCATCGAGTTGACGCTGTCGGTCAGATCCTTCCAGGTGCCGGCGACGCCGGGCACTTCGGCCTGGCCGCCGAGCTTGCCGTCGGTGCCGACCTCGCGCGCCACGCGCGTCACTTCGCCGGCGAAGGCGTTGAGCTGGTCGACCATCGTGTTCAGCGTTTCCTTCAGCTGAAGGATTTCGCCCGACACGTTCACCGTGATCTTCTTCGACAGGTCGCCCTTGGCGACCGCGGTGGCGACGTCGGCGATGTTGCGGACCTGGGCGGTGAGGTTGCCGGCCATGGAGTTGACGTTGTCGGTGAGATCCTTCCAGGTGCCGGCGACGCCGCGCACATTGGCCTGGCCGCCGAGCTTGCCTTCGGTGCCGACTTCGCGGGCGACGCGCGTCACTTCACCGGCAAAGGCGTTGAGCTGGTCGACCATCGTGTTGATGGTGTCCTTCAGCTCCAGAATTTCGCCGCGCACGTCGACCGTGATCTTCTTCGACAGGTCGCCATTGGCGACCGCCGTGGTGACTTCGGCGATGTTGCGGACCTGCGCGGTGAGGTTGGACGCCATCGAGTTGACGCTCTCGGTGAGGTCCTTCCAGGTGCCGGCGACACCGAGCACGTTGGCCTGACCGCCGAGCCGTCCTTCGGTGCCGACCTCGCGGGCGACGCGCGTCACTTCGCCGGCGAAGGCGTTGAGCTGGTCGACCATCGTGTTCAGCGTTTCCTTGAGCTGCAGGATCTCGCCCGAAACGTTCACGGTGATCTTCTTGGAGAGGTCGCCGCCCGCGATGGCGGTGGCGACTTCGGCGATGTTGCGGACCTGCGCCGTCAGGTTGGAGGCCATGAAGTTGACGTTGTCGGTGAGGTCCTTCCAGGTGCCGGCGACACCGGGCACCTGGGCCTGGCCGCCGAGCTTGCCTTCGGTACCGACCTCGCGCGCCACGCGCGTCACTTCCGAAGCGAACGAGTTGAGCTGGTCGACCATCGTGTTGATGGTGTCCTTCAGCTCCAGGATTTCGCCGCGCACGTCGACCGTGATCTTGCGCGAGAGGTCGCCGCGGGCGACCGCGGTGGTGACGTTGGCGATGTTGCGCACCTGGGCGGTGAGGTTGCCGCACATCGCGTTGACGGAGTCGGTGAGGTCCTTCCAGGTGCCGGCGACGCCGGGCACGATCGCCTGGCCGCCGAGCTTGCCGTCGGTGCCGACTTCGCGCGCCACGCGCGTCACTTCGGAGGCGAAGGAGCGGAGCTGGTCGACCATCGTGTTGATGGCTTCCTTGAGCTGCAAAATCTCGCCGCGGACGTCGACCGTGATCTTCTTGGAAAGGTCGCCGTTCGCCACCGCGATGGTGACCTCGGCGATGTTGCGGACCTGGCCGGTGAGGTTGTTGGCCATCGAGTTGACGCTCTCGGTCAGGTCCTTCCAGACGCCGGTCACCTCCGGCACCTGGGCCTGGCCGCCGAGCTTGCCTTCGGTGCCGACCTCGCGCGCCACGCGCGTCACTTCGGAGGTGAACACGCCGAGCTGCTTGATCATCGTGTTGACGATGTTGGCCGACTGCAGAAACTCGCCGCCAAGTGGGCGGCCGTCGACGTCGAGCTGCACGGTCTGCAACAGATCGCCCTGGGCCACGGCGGCGACCGCGCGCGTGACTTCGCGGGTCGGCCACAGCAGGTCGTCGATCAGCGTGTTGACGGAACCTTCCATGTCCGCCCACGAGCCGCTCGAAAGGTCGAACTTGACGCGCTGGCGGGTCTTGCCTTCGCGTCCCACCACCTGGCCGACGCGTTCGAGCTGCTGCGCCATGCGCTGGTTGGCGGCGACGATTTCGTTGAAGGTGTCGGCGATCTTGCCCTCGATGCCGATGTGATCGCCGGTCATGCGCACCGAGAAGTCGCCCGCGCGCATCGCCTGCAGCGCGTGCAGCAGATCCTGCAGTGGATCGGCTTGTCCGTTGACGGGGGGCTTGCCTTTGGGAACGCGGCGAACGGCGGGTGCTTCGGGAGAAAAGTCACTCATGGTGTTTCCTCAACGCCAATCGCGCAAAAATTAAATGGCGATGCGATTCCAGTCATAGAAACGACTGCCCCTCCGCAGATCAAGGTGGAACAGCGGTTAGGTTCGAGAAATCAATGAGATGGAACCCAGCCCGGGTTCCTCAATGCACCGGGAACTTGAAAGTTCCATTGGCGGGGAAATTATTTGGAACCCAAAAAGAAAAACGCCCCGGTGCGAGCCGGGGCGTTTGCATTTGCGGTGGGCGAGAAGGCTCAGGAGCCCTTCGGATTGATCTCGGCGTAGTTGCCCTTGGCGTCCCACTTGTAGACGACGTAGTCGATCACCTTGATGTCGCCCTTGGCGTCGAAGCCCAGCTTGCCGAGCACGGTGTCCCATTCGCCGGCCTTGATGGTCTCCATCACCTTCTTCGGATCGGTGGTCTTTGCCTTCGCCACCGCCTGCGACCACACCTGCATCGCCGCATAGGTGTAGAGGGTGTAGCCTTCGGGATCGATGTTCTTGGACTTGAACTTCTCGACGATCGCCTTCGCGGTCGCCTTGTTGCGCGGGTCGGGACCGAAGGTGAACAGCGTGCCTTCGGCGGCCGGGCCGGTGATCGAGGCGAACTCCTTGTCGTTCATGGCGTCACCCGCCATCAACACCGTCTTGAGGCCCTGGTCGCGCATCTGGCGCAGGATCAGGCCGGCTTCCTGATGGTAGCCGCCGACGAAGACGAGATCGATATTGTCGCGCTTCAGGCGCGAGACGATCGAGTTGAAGTCCTTGTCGCCCTTGTTGTAGGACTCGAACATCTTCTCGGTGACGCCGGCCTTGTTGAGCGCCTTCTTGGTCTCGTCGGCAAGGCCCTTGCCGTAGGTCGTCTTGTCGTTGAGGACGGCGATGTTCTTGCCCTTGTAGTTCTTGACGATGTAGTCGGCGGCGACCAGGCCCTGCTGGTCGTCACGGCCGCAGACGCGCGCCACGTTCCACAGCTTGCGCTCGGTGAACAGCGGGTTGGTCGAGGCCGGCGTAATCTGCAGCACGTTGCCGTCGGCATAGGCTTCGGAGGCCGGGATCGAGGAGGACGAGCAGAAGTGGCCGGCCACGAAGGGGATTTTCGCGCTGGCGAATTTTTCCGCGACCGAGCGTGCCTGCTTGGGATCGCAGGCGTCGTCGCCGACCTGCAGCGCGAGCTTCTTGCCGAGCACGCCGCCGGCGGCGTTGATGTCGGCCACCGCCTGTTCGGCGCCGTTCTTCATCTGCCGGCCGAATGCGGATTCGCCGCCCGTCATCGGGCCCGCCACTGCGATGGAGATGTCCTGCGCCAGCGCAGTGGTCGACAGCGCCAACGACGCGCCCAATGCCAGGCCGATGAGTTTCAGTGATTTCATGAGATATCCTCGCAGGTCAGTCGATTTCGGGAAATACCCGGCAGGCCGGGTACGAAAATCATGCCCATTGTCGGCTGATTTTACGGCGAAGTCATCGGCAATTTTCGGGCAAATCCACGGCCCGCTCGCAGCATCTTGCCGCAGCACGCATCACGGGGGGTGGGCAGGCTACTCCCGCCGGCCGCCTTCCAGATAGGCGGCGCGGATTTCCGGGCGCTGCAGCAACTCGCTGCCGGTTCCTGACAGGGTGATCAGGCCGTTGACCATGACATAGCCGCGATGGGCCAGCTTCAGCGCATGGTTGGCGTTCTGTTCGACGATCAGAACGGTCAGGCCGTCCTGCCGGTTCAGGGTCCTGATCGCATCGAAAATCTGCCGCGCGATCAGCGGGGCAAGGCCGAGCGAGGGCTCGTCCAGCATCAGAAGGCGTGGCCGGCTCATCAGGGCGCGGCCGATCGCCAGCATCTGCTGCTCGCCGCCGGAGAGCGTGCCGCCGCGCTGGGTCATGCGTTCCTTGAGCCGCGGGAACAATGCGAAGACGCGCTCCAGCCGGCTCGCCCGGTCGCTCTCGCTGCTGTCGGTCGCATCGGCGCCCATCTGCAGGTTTTCCGCCACGCTCATGCGCGGGAAGATGCGGCGGCCCTCCGGCGACTGCGCGATGCGCATCCGCGCGATCTCATGGGTCGGCACGCCGGTGATGTCCTGGCCGTCGAATTCGATGCGGCCGGAGCGGGCGCGCGGCCGGCCGAAGATCGTCATCATCAGCGTCGACTTGCCGGCGCCATTGGCCCCGATCAGCGCGACGATTTCGCCGGCGTTGATGTCGATATCGACGCCCTTCAGCGCCTCGATCTTGCCGTAGGCCGCGCGCAGCGAGCGGATCGCGAGCAGGGGCGTTGCGGTCATCGCAAGACCTCCCCACCGTCATGGCCGCGCTTGTCCCGGCCATCCGCGTGTCTGTGGCCAAGTTGTAAGGGCGTCGATGCCCGGGACAAGCCCGGGCATGACGACAATATGTGTAGAGCGCTCACGTGCCGCTCTCCATTACCGCGATCGCTTCCTCCTCGTCGGCGCCGAGATAGGCGGCGATCACCTTGGGATCGTCGCGGATCTGTTTCGGCGTGCCCTCGGCGATCTTCACGCCGTGGTCCATCACCACGACATGGTCGGAGATTTCCATCACCACGCTCATGTCGTGCTCGATCAGAAGGATCGAGGTGCCCTGGTCGGCGCGGATCGAAAGCAGCAATTCGCTCAAGGCAGCGCTCTCGCGTGCATTCAAACCGGCCGCCGGCTCGTCGAGGCAGAGCAAAGCGGGCTGGGTGCACATCGCGCGTGCGATCTCCAGCCGCCGCTGGTCGCCATAGGGCAGGTTGCCGGCGGCATCGTCGGCGCGGTCGAGCAGGCCGATGCGGTCAAGCCAGGTCCGCGCCAGGTCGATCGCGGCCCGTTCGGCGCTGCGCCAGGACGGCGCGCCGATCAGGCCGAGGAAGGTCAGGCCGGAGGCGCGCATCAGCGCGTTGTGCTGCGCCACCATCAGATTTTCCAGCGCGGTCATGCCGGGAAACAGGCGGATGTTCTGGAAGGTGCGGGCGACGCGGGCGAGCTTGGCGATCCGGAAATCGTTGAGACGTTCGAGCCTTGTCACATGGCCGTCATCCTGCGTCAGGCGGATGGCGCCGGAGGTCGGCTTGTAGAAGCCGGTGATGCAGTTGAAGACGGTGGTCTTGCCGGCGCCGTTCGGCCCGATCAGTGCGGTGATCTTGCGCCGCTCGGCGTCGAAGGAGAGGTCGTTGACGGCGACGATGCCGCCGAAGCGCATCGACAGGTGCTCGACCGAGAGGATGGGAGCGCCGCTCATCCGTGCCCCTCCTTGACGAGGTCGGACGAGATCGCCTGCTGGCGCTGGAGGAATACGGTCGGGGCGCGATGGCCGATCAGGCCGCGCGGCCGCCAGATCATGAGCAGCACCATCGCCATGCCGAACACCAGCATACGGTACTGGTCGAGGCCGCGGAACAGCTCGAAGCCGCCGATCATGGTGAGCGCGGCCAGCGCCACGCCGAGTTGCGAGCCCATGCCGCCCAGCACCACGATCGCCAGCACCAGCGCCGATTCATGGAAGGTGAAGGATTCCGGGCTGATGAAGCCCTGCCTGGTCGCGAAGAATGCGCCGGCAAAGCCGCCGAACATCGCCCCGGTCGCAAACGCGGTCAGCTTGGTCGTGGTGGTGTTGATGCCGAGCGCGCGGCAGGCGACCTCGTCCTCGCGCAGCGCTTCCCAGGCGCGGCCGATCGGCAGCCGGCGCAGCCGGATCGTGACCCAGTTGGTGAGCAGGGCCAGCGCCAGGATCAGATAGAACAGGAACACGATGCGGTGGGTCGGCGAGAATTCGATGCCGAGCATCGCCGCCAGTCCGTCGTCGCCTGGCGTCAGCGGGATGCCGAACAGGGTCGGGCGGGGAATGCCGGTGACGCCGTTCGGCCCGCCGGTCAGGCTCTGCCAGTTGATGATGACGAGGCGGATGATCTCGCCAAAGGCCAGCGTGACGATGGCGAGATAATCGCCGCGCAGCCGCAGCACGGGAAAGCCGAGCAGCACGCCCCAGAAGGCGGCGAGGATGCCGGCGAGCGGCAGGCAGACCCAGAACGACAGTCCGAAATTGGTCGCCAGCAGCGCGTAGGAATAGGCGCCGACCGCGTAGAACGCGACATAGCCGAGGTCGAGCAGGCCGGCGAGGCCGACCACCACGTTCAGCCCCCATCCGAGCATCACATAGGTGAGCACGAGGATGCCGAGATCGAGAATGTAGCGCTCGTCGTAGAACAGGACCGGCACCAGAAACGTGAACACCAGCAGCACCGGTGCGACGAAGCGTCCGGCGAGCGACAGCGCGCTCTGCACCGGCGCGGGGACCACCCTGACGGTTTCGACCGGTCCCCACCATTGCCGCAGCAGTTCGATGATGATGCTGCCGCCGAACACGGCCGCGACGATGGCGGCAAGGTCGCCGAAGCGCGTCCAGTAGGTCAGCTGTCCGTCTGATCCTGCTTCGGTGCGCACGCCGATCATCAGCGAGAACAGCACCAGCGCGACCAGCGCGCTGATCAGCGATTTCTTGAAGATGAAGGCGGCGCCGGGGGCTCGCGAGGTTTGGGCGGCGGGGGTTGCGCTCACGCTGTCGCCCGTCAGACTTTTTCGACTTCGGGCCGGCCGAGCAGGCCGGTCGGAAGGAAGATCAGGACCACGATCAGGATCGAGAACGCCGCGACGTCCTTGTACTCGACCGAGAAATAGGCCGACCACAAGGTCTCGATCAGGCCGATCAGAAGACCCCCCAGCATGGCGCCGGGCAGCGAGCCGATCCCGCCGAGCACCGCGGCGGTGAACGCCTTGATGCCGGCGACGAAGCCCATGAAGAAGTCGACCAGCCCGTAATAGAGCAGGTACATCATGCCGGCGACGGCGGCGAGCGCGGCCCCGATCACGAAGGTCATGGAGATGGTGCGGTCGACGTCGACGCCGAGCAGGGAGGCCATGGTCTGGTCCTGTTCGCAGGCGCGCATGTCGCGGCCGAGCCGCGTGCTCGAGACCAGCCAGGTAAACAACCCCAGCAGCACAATGGTCGTGATGACAACGATGATCTGGATATTGGAAAGCTGCACGACGAAACCTTCGGCGCCCTCGTGCAGGGTGTAGCCGCCGGTGATGATCGGCGGCACCGGTTTGACGCGCGCGCCCTGGGCCACTTGCGAATAATTGGTCAGCACGAATGACATACCGATGGCGGAGAGCATCGGCGCCAGGCGGAACGAGTGCCGCAGCGGCCGGTAGGCGATGCGCTCGACCGTCCAGCCATAGAGCGCGGTGATCGCCATCGACACCAGCAGCACGACCAGCAGGATCAGGGGGATGGCGGTCAGGCCGAACGAAACCAGGATCAGGAAGGTGATCAGGGCGATGAAGCCGCCGATCATGAAAATATCGCCATGGGCGAAATTGATCATGCCGACGATGCCGTAGACCATCGTGTAGCCGATCGCGATCAGTCCGTAGATCGAGCCGAGCACGAGGCCGTTGATCAGTTGCTGGGCAAAATAATCCATGCGCTGCCGTTTTTTGTATGAGGACGCGGCGAGAGCTCCGGCAGCCCATGACGACGCGTCGTGGCGTTTTCTAACAGGTGGGAACCGGGGGCGGCAACAGCGCTCGGTGCGGCTTAATTGGCTTGTACAGAGCTAGTTTTTGCGCAGTTGTTCCACTGCCACGGTCCGGCCATGTCTTCGCCGTGCGATCATCGCATCGGAACCCTTGTTCCCCTGCAACCATTCCGACGGCGCTTCGTTGTGTCCGACTACGTCTAAACAACGGAGATCCCTCGATGAACAAGATGAACCAGAACCCGGGTCAGCAGAACCAGAATCCGGGCCAGAAGCCTGGTCAGCAGCAGCAGGGCGGCGGCCAGAAGCCGGGCCAGCAGCAGCAGGACCCAGGCCGTCAGGGACAAAATCCCAATCGTCAGGGACAGACCCCCGATCAGGACCGCTAGCGGGACTGACCGGATAAAGACTTAAAGAAGACCCCGCCGAGAGGCGGGGTTTTTCTTATGCATTCCCTGGAGTATCGGATCGCGGCGGGAATCATCGATGGCGAGGACCTATGCAAAGCCTCGTGATTTACGGCTTATCCCGCCTGACGCTGTCGCGATCGGCATGGTCGGAACGGCAGAACAATTGTCTGTCGAAGGTCTGGTCAACCCAATCCCAGATGGACCACGTCGCGCCGGGAAGGAAAAACAAAGTGTCGTTCCGCTGCTCGGCTTTCCACGCCTCGACTTCTGCTTCGTCCTGAAGGCTCTGCTGGCGTGCCTCGGCCCACCACTGGCGAGCGCGTGAATGTAGATCGTCTGACATGCCGGTATTGTGGTATGTCGGCATTACTGTTGGCCTATCGGATTGCCGACGATTTTAGGCGACGGCTGAACGCCTCAGCGAACGCGGGCATGCGCGCGCGGGCTTCAGGCCGGGCGGTTAAGGTAAACAAAGAGTTTAATTTGCCGCCCGCGATGCGGGGGCGTTACGTCGCCTGCCTTGAACCTCGGTCCCCGTCGGGCCGGCGGAGCAGGCGGGAAGCGACATGGCCGGAAACAGGCGGATCAGCTCATTCAACGGCGCGCTGCTCGCGGGGTATTTCATTCCGGCCTGGACCATTGCGGCCTACAGCATCATCGCCTCGCCGATCCAGGGTTTCTACCAGCGGCCGAATGTTTCGCTGGCGCTGTTCGTCAGCGATCACCTGCAGCTCTCGGGGCTGGCAATCGTCCGCGTTGCCTGGCTGCTCGCGCTCGGCCGGTTAGTGGTGGTGGCGTTCCTTGCGGTATTTCTGGTGTTGGTGACCCGCGCGTCGATCCGCAGGAGCGGGGCCAGCGACGAGCCGCTCGCCATTGCGCTCGCGCTCGGCAGCGCCATGAGCTTTGGCGGCGTGCTGATGGCCTCACAGGCAGGCGAAGTTGCAGCGCTGCGGCTGCATGCGGCCGAGCTCATGATGTTGCTCGGCACCGCCATCGTCATGCTGGTCGAACGGCCGGCGCCGCAGGCCGGCGCCGTGCCAGGCAAGCTAGGATTTCAGCAGACCTAGCTCCGAAATGATCGCATTCGCTTCCTTTACCGCGTGGTTGGCCGCCGGCACGCCGCAATAGATCGCCTGCTGCAGCAGGATTTCCTTGATGTCGTCGGGCGTGAAGCCGCCCTCGGCCAGCGCCGCGCGCACATGCAGGCGGAATTCATCCCACTGTCCCAGCGCCACCATGGTGCCGATCACGAGCACGCGGCGGGTGCGGTGGTCGAAATGCGGCCGCGTCCAGATGTCGCCCCAGGCATAGCGGGTGATCAGGTCCTGGAAGTCGGTGTTGAACGCGTTGCGGTTCTTGATCGACTTGTCGACCCATTCATTGCCGAGCACCTTGCGGCGCTGCGCCATGCCGTCGTCGCGGCGTTGGTTGTCGTCCATTGTACGTTCTCCCCGTCATCGCGAGGAGCGAAGCGAAGTGAGAGTCCGTCATTCCCGGGCGATGCGAAGTATCGAACCCGGAATGACGGCGTTTCAGTCGTCGCTTCGCTCCTCTTAATGACGTCCGTGGTTGTTACCGTTGCGTCAGAAATCCGATCACCGCGTCGGTGAAGGCGTCCGGTTGCTCGACGTTCGAGATATGCGCTGCGTCGAGGATGGTCATGCTCGCGCCGGGAATCCGGCTGCGCATGAATTCGCCGTCGGCGACCGTCGTCGACATGTCGTGGCGGCCGGTGATGATGAGCGTCGGGCTCTTGATCCTCGGCAGCAGCTCGCGCTGGTCGAGCGTCGACAGCGCCTCGCAGCAGGCGATGTAGCCCTCGACCGGCGTCGTCAGCATCATTGCCTTCATGTTGGCGGTGACCTGCGGCTGCCGCTCGCGAAAATCCGCCGTCAGCCAGCCCGCCAGCACGGCGTCGGCGACCGCGGCAATGCCGCCTTCCTTCACCGCCTTGATGCGGTCGTTCCAGCGCGTCGGGTCAGGGTAATGGCAGGTGGTGTTGGCCAGGATGATCTTGCCGAACCGGTCGGGCGCGTTGGCGCCCAGCCATTGCCCAACCATGCCGCCCATCGACAGCCCGCACCAATGCGCCTTGGCAATGTTGAGGTCGTCGAGGATCGCGAGCACGTCGCGGCCGAAGCGCTCCAGCGAATAGGGTCCGGGCGGCACGCCGGACTTGCCGTGGCCGCGGCGGTCGTAGCGGACGACGCGGAACACCTGCGTCAGCGCCTTCATTTGCGGCTCCCACATCTGCATGGTCGAGCCCAGCGAATTCGACAGCATCAGCGTCGGTCCGCCGTCGCGGCCTTCGACGGATACGTTGAGCAGGCAGCCGTCGGCGTCGATCATCGGCATGGAAGGTCTCCGGTCTCTTATTTATCGTCAAGCGAAGCGAGCAGGCGGTCGATCAGGGCCTGTGAAGCACCCTGATAAGCCATCGGCTCGAACAGTTTTGCAAACTTGTCGGGGGCAACGCCAAAGTTCATCGTGAGGACCTCGCGCAGATCTCTCTTTTCGGCAACCGCTATCTTGCTGGCAGCTTCCACGAGATGATGCGCCTCGCTCTTGCCGATCTTTTCAGCCAGTGCCATCGCGACCGCTTCGGCCATGATCAATCCGCGAGTCATATCGAGGTTTTGCCGCATGCGCTCGGCGTCGACTTCCAGCCCTTCGGCAATATCGACGATGGCGGCGAGACCGCCCGAGGTGACCAGCATCAGCGTCGGCAGCGTCGGCCATTCCGCATGCCAGGGGCCGGCGCTGCGCTCGTGCTCCTGGACCTGCGCCGCAAAAATCGTCGCGGCGAGATTCGGCGCCATGGTGGCCGCGGCGAGCGCGCTGGCGGCGGCCACCGGGTTGCGCTTGTGCGGCATGGTGGAGGAGCCGCCGCGGCCCTCGCCGGACGGCTCGAACGCTTCGCCGACATCGGTCTGCATCATCAGCGAGACGTCGCGCGCGATCTTGCCGCAGGTGCCGGCCAGAATCGCGAACACCGAGGCCGCTTCCGCGATGCGGTCGCGGTGGGTGTGCCAGGGGGCATCGGGCAAGGGCAGGTTCAGTTCCGCGGCCAGCCGTTCCGCGACCTTCAGTCCGTTGTCGCCGAGCGCGGCGAGGGTGCCGGCGGCGCCGCCGAACTGCAGCGCCAGCGTTTCGCCGCGCAGGCGCCTCAGCCGCCCGCGCGAGCGGTGCAGGGCCGCGGCATATTCGGCGAGCTTCAGTCCGAACGGCATCGGCAGCGCATGCTGCAGCCAGGTGCGGGCGACCACCGCCGTCTCGCGGTGCCGGCGCGCCAGGGCGGCAAAGCCGGCGACGGCGCGATCGATGTCGGCGAGCAGCACATCAATACCGGCGCGAAGGCCGAGCATGGCGCCGGTATCGATCACGTCCTGGCTGGTCGCGCCCCAATGCACATAGCGGGCGGCATCGGCGTCCGCCTTGGCGACGTGAGAGGTCAGCGCCTTGACCAGGGGAATGGCGAGGTTGCCGGACCTTGTCGCGGCATCGGCCAGCGCGGCCAGGTCGAATGATTCGGCCTTGCACGCATTCGTGATCGGCCCCGCGGCGCTCGCCGGAATCAGCCCGGCCGCGGCTTCGGCGCGCGCCAGCGCGGCCTCGAAATCCAGCATGTTCTGCAAGGCTGCCACATCGCCGCAGACCGCGCGCATCGCGGCGCTGGACAGCATCGGGGCAAGCAATGGGGAGAGGGGCGTGCTCATCTTCCGTGCGACCTAACCATCCCGGCCTGTCGATGCCAATGGCCTTGTCGCGTCGCACTTGTTGCAGGTGCGAATTTGCATTGCTTATCGCCCTTCCTTTTGCCCCTTGCGTGCTTTACTTGGGAGATCGGGTTAAGCGTGGATTTCAGGAGACCCCCCAATGGCAATGACGATGAACGGCGAGGTCCAGCTTGCGGCGTCGCGCGAGGCCGTGTGGGCCAAGCTGAACGATCCGGACGTGCTGAAGGCCTGCATCCCCGGCTGCGAGGAGCTGGAAAAGACAGAGGATAACGGCTTCCGCGCCACCGCCAAGATGAAGGTCGGCCCGGTCTCGGCCCGCTTCAAGGGCAAGGTCACGCTGAGCGATCTCGACCCGCCCAACGGCTACAAGATATCGGGCGAGGGGGAGGGCGGCGTCGCCGGCTTCGCCAAGGGCGGCGCCACCGTGGCGCTGTCGGAGAAGGATGGCGGCACGCTCCTGAGCTACAATGTCGAGGCGCAGATCGGCGGCAAGCTGGCCCAGCTCGGACAGCGCCTGATCAACGGCGCGGCCAAGAAGCTGGCCGACGAGTTCTTCACCAATTTCGGCAAGGCCGTGCAAGGCTGATATCCAGGGCCGAGATCCGAGGCTAACATTTAAGCCCGCCACAACTGATTCCTGCCGCGCCAGTCCGGCCGAACAGGTCCGTCAAGTCACTCAGGCCATGCCCCAAACGAGGGGCTCCTGAGGTTGCTCATTACCGGGATGGCCCATATTATGGGCTTTGGAATGACTATAAACACCTGTGCGGCCGACATGCGGCAGTGCAGCTAAGAGAGTGCTGATGGCCAAGATTTCCCTGATCGTGAACGGTAATCCCGTAAACGCCAATATCGATCCCCGTACGCTGCTGGTCCAGTTTCTGCGGGAAAATCTCCGCCTGACGGGCACCCATGTCGGCTGCGACACCTCGCAGTGCGGCGCCTGCGTCGTGCATCTCGACGGCAAGGCAGTCAAATCCTGCACCACGCTTGCAGTGATGGCCGACGGCCACGAGGTCCGCACCATCGAGGGCCTGGCCGCCGACGGCGCGCCGCTGCACCCGATGCAGGAGGCCTTCCGCGAGCATCATGGCTTGCAGTGCGGGTTCTGCACCCCCGGCATGATCATGACGGCGGTCGATCTGGTCAACCGCAAGGGCAACGATCTTTCCGACGAGGTCATTCGCGAGGAGCTCGAAGGCAATCTGTGCCGCTGTACCGGCTACCAGAACATCGTCACCTCGATTGCCGCCGGCGCCAAGGCGATGGCCAAGTGACCGCCAGGTAATCGACACGTTCGCTTAATCGATTTTCATCGCGACACGCGATCAGGAAGTTCTCCATGTACGAATTCAAATATCATCGTCCGGCGACCGTGCGGCAGGCCGCCAATCTCCTGGTGAAGAACGAGGACGCCAAGGTGATCGCCGGCGGCCACACGCTGGTGCCGGTGATGAAGCAAAGGCTCGCCAGCCCGCCGCATCTGGTCGACCTCTCCCATATCGAAGGGCTCGATGCCATCGAGATGAAGGGCCGTTCGCTGGTGATCGGCGCCACCGCCAGGCATGCCGACGTCGCCAACTCGCCGATCGTCGGCGAAGCCATCCCGGCGCTCGCCGAACTCGCCGGCGGAATCGGCGATCCCGCAGTGCGTCACAAGGGCACGATCGGCGGCTCGCTCGCCAACAACGACCCGACCGCGGATTATCCCGCCGCCGTGCTCGCGCTCGGCGCCACCATCGTCACCAACAAGCGCCGCCTCAAGGCGGAGGAATTCTTCCAGGGCCTGTTCACGACCGCGCTGGAGAGCGACGAGATCATCACCAAGGTGATGTTCCCGCTGCCGAAGAAGGCCGCCTACATCAAATTCCGCAACCAGGCATCGCGTTACGCGTTGGTTGGCGTGTTCGTCGCCAGGCGGCCGTCGGACGTGCGCGTCGCGGTAACCGGCGCCGGCTCGGATGGCGTGTTCCGCGCCACCGCGTTCGAGGAAGCCTTGAAGAAGCGCTTTTCGCACAAGGTGCTGGACGGCATTTCCGCTTCGGCGGAAGGGCTGAACAGCGACCTGCACGGCAGCGCCGAATACCGCGCGCACCTGATCGGCGTGCTGACGCGCCGCGCAGTCGAAGCGGCGACGGCGAAGTAGGCTTGCCGGTTATCTTGCCGATTCCCGGCCCATCGAGATTGGCTATCCCATGACTGCATCGGCGCTGCCCACATCCGTCGATGGGATGCTCGACCTCCTGAACGCGCGCGGCTACTTCGCCGAGCGCTCGCTGGCGACGGTCGCCTATCTGTCGCTGCGCATGGGCCGGCCGCTGTTTCTCGAAGGCGAGGCCGGCGTCGGCAAGACCGAAATCGCCAAAGTGCTGTCGGCGGCGCTCGGGCGCAAGCTGATCCGCCTGCAATGCTATGAGGGCCTCGACGTCGCTTCGGCCGTCTACGAGTGGAGCAGCGCGGCGCAGATGATCGCGATCCGCCTCGCCGAAGCCGCCGGCGATACCGACCGCGAGCAACTGTCCTCGGACATCTTTGCCGAGCGCTTTCTGATCAAGCGCCCGCTCTTGCAGGCGCTGGAGCCGGATGTCGCCGGCGCGCCGGTGCTCCTGATCGACGAGCTCGACCGCGCCGACGAGGCGTTCGAGGCGTATCTCCTCGAAATCCTCAGCGACTTCCAGGTCACGATCCCCGAGTTCGGCACCATCAAGGCGCCGCAGCCGCCGATCGTCATCATCACCTCGAACCGCACCCGCGAGATCCACGATGCGCTGAAGCGCCGCTGCCTCTATCATTGGGTGGATTATCCCGAGGCCGAGCGCGAGCTTGCGATCGTCAAGTCGCGCGTGCCGGGCATTTCCGCAAAATTGTCGCAGCAGGTCGTCCGTTTCGTGCAGGCGCTGCGCGACCAGGATTTCTACAAGTCGCCGGGCGTTGCCGAGACCATCGACTGGGCTACCGCGCTGACCGAGCTCGACGCCCGCTCGCTGACCCCGCAGCTGGTCGGCGACACGCTCGGCGCGCTGCTGAAGTACCAGGACGACATCGCGCGCATGCAGGGCGACACGCTGCAGAAGGTTTTGAAGGACGCGACGAGCGAGAATTAACTCGCGCATCGCGGACAGTTGCCGTCATTCCGGGGCGATGCGCAGCATCGAACCCGGAATCTCGAGATTCCGGGTCTGGTGCTAACGCACCATCCCGGAATGACGGAGGGGTTAGCACATGACCACCATCGATCACCTCAATCCCCCGACCGGGCACATGGCCGACAATATCATCGGCTTCGCCCGCGCGCTTCGTGCGGCCGGTCTTCCGGTCGGTCCGGGCTCGGTGATCGACGCGCTCAATGCGCTGCAGATGATCGAGATCGGCCACCGCGCCGACGTCTACGCCACGCTGGAGGCGATCTTCGTCAAACGCCACGAGCACGCGCTGATCTTTGCCCAGGCCTTCGACCTGTTCTTCCGCGCCGCCGAAGACTGGAAGCACATGCTGGATTCGGTGCCGCTGCCGGACCACGCCAAGAAGAAACCGCCGCCGGCCTCGCGCCGGGTGCAGGAGGCCCTGGCGCAGCCCTCGATGCGCGAGGAGGTGCAAGAGACCGAGCAGCAGGAGCTGCGGCTGTCAGTCTCCGACAAGGAGATCCTGCAGAAAAAGGATTTTGCGCAGATGAGCGCGGCCGAGATCGCCGAGGTCACCCGCGCCATCGCCAATATGAAGCTGCCGCAGGCCGAATTGCGCACCCGCCGCTACCAGCCCGACGCCAGGGGGATGCGGCTCGACATGCGCCGGACCCTGCGCAGCAGTCTTCGCACCGGCGGCGAGATCATCGACATCCGAAAGCTCGGCCGGATCGAGAAGCCGGCGCCGATCGTGGCGCTGCTCGATATATCGGGCTCGATGAGCGAATATACCCGCCTGTTCCTGCATTTCCTCCACGCCATCACCGACGCCCGCAAGCGCGTCTCGGTGTTCCTGTTCGGCACGCGGCTGACCAACGTGACGCGCGCGCTGCGGGCCAAGGACCCCGACGAGGCGCTGGCGAGCTGCTCATCCTCGGTCGAGGACTGGGCCGGCGGCACCCGCATCGCCACCTCGCTGCACTCGTTCAACAAATTGTGGGGGCGCCGCGTGCTCGGGCAGGGCGCCATCGTGCTCCTGATCTCGGACGGGCTGGAGCGCGAGGCCGACGACAAGCTGGCCTTCGAGATGGACCGGCTGCACCGCTCCTGCCGCCGGCTGATCTGGCTCAATCCATTGCTGCGTTACAGCGGCTTCGAGGCCAAGGCGCAGGGTATCAAAATGATGCTGCCGCACGTTGACGAATTCCGCCCGGTGCATAACTTGACCTCGATGGAAGGGCTGATCGAGGCGCTTTCGGCGCCGCCCCCGCCGCACCACATCAGCCGCATCCGATCGGCAGCTTGAAGGAGTGCCCCCCATGCTCAACCGCGACGAAGACATCCTGCAGGCCGCCGAGAACTGGCAGAAGGCCGGCCACGGCGTGGCGCTGGCGACCGTGGTCGAGACCTGGGGCTCGGCCCCGCGACCGGCCGGCTCGAGCCTGGTCATCAATGATGACGGCACGTTCTTAGGGTCGGTTTCCGGAGGCTGCGTCGAGGGCGCCGTTGTCACCGAGGCGCTCGACGTGATCGCCAGCGGCAAGCCAAAAATGCTCGAATTCGGCGTCGCCGACGAGACCGCCTGGAATGTCGGGCTGTCCTGCGGCGGCACCATCCGCGTCTTCGTCGAGAAAGTCGGTCAGTCGTGAAACTGGAAACCCTGACTGAAGTGAATGCCGAGCGCGCCGCGCGCCGGCCTGTGATCGTGATCACCGATACCGCCAATGGCGATCAGCGGCTGGTGAAGGCAAATGATATCGCGACCGATCCCTTGAGTGCCGAGCTCTCAAAGCAGCTCCGCATGGGCAAGAGCGGCATGATCGAGTCCGGCGGCAAGAAACTGTTCCTCAATGTCTATGCGCCGACCGCGCGTCTCGTCATCGTCGGTGCGGTTCATATCAGCCAGGCCCTGGCGCCATTGGCGCGTTCGCTCGATTATGACGTGACGGTCGTCGATCCGCGCACCGCGTTTGCCAGCCCCGAGCGCTTTCCGGACGTGCCGCTGATCGCCGAATGGCCCGATGTCGCGCTGCCGCCGCTCAATATCGACCATTACACGGCGTTCGTTGCGGTCACGCACGATCCCAAGATCGACGATCCCGCGCTGCTGCACGCCTTCGAACGCGACTGCTTCTATATCGGCGCGCTCGGTTCGCGAAAGACCCACGCCAAGCGGGCGGAGCGGCTGAAGGCGCAGGGCGCGTCGGATGCCGACATCGCGCGCATCCATGCGCCGATCGGGCTCTCGATCGGTGCGGTGTCGCCGTCGGAGATCGCGGTCTCGATCATGGCCGAGATCACGGCCGAACTGCGGCTTCCCAAGGAAGGCGAAAAGCGAACCGCGAAGGTGCAGGCGGCATGAAGTTCGGTCCCGCCAGTCCGGCCGACGCGATTGGCGGCGTCACCGTGCATACGCTGCGACAGGGATCGCTGGTGCTCAAGAAGGGCACCACGATTGGCCCTGCGGAGGTCGAGGCGCTGAGCAAGGCTGGTGTTGCGGAAATCGTCGTGGTGCGGCTGGAAGAGGGCGACGTCTCCGAGGACGAAGCCGCCGCCAGCATCGCGCGAGCCGTTGCCGGCGAGGGCGTCAATGTCGAGCGCGCCTTTACCGGCCGCGCCAATCTGTTTGCGGCACAGGCCGGCGTGCTGGTGGTGGACCGCGCCGCGGTCGATCGCATCAACGGCGTCGATGAAGCCATCACCTTTGCAACCCTGTCGGCGTTCAAGCCGGTGGTCGAAGGGGAGATGATCGCGACCGTCAAGCTGATCCCGTTCGGCGTCGAAGGCAGGCTGCGCGACGCCGCCGTCAAGGTCGCGGGCAAGAATACGTTGCGGATCGCGCCTTACGTGATCAAGCGCGTCGGCGTGGTCTCGACGCTGCTGCCCGGGCTCGCGTCAAAGGTGATCGACAAGACGCTGCGGGTCACCGCCGAGCGGCTGGCCCCGGCCGGCGCCAGCATCATCGCCGAGCGGCGCGTGCCGCATGACGAGGCGGCGCTGGCGGCCTCCATCAAGGAGCTGCTTGGCCTCGGCGCCGAGCTCGTCATCGTGTTCGGCGCGTCCGCGATCGCCGACCGCCGCGACGTCATTCCGGCTGCGATCACGGAAGTCGGCGGGCGGATCGAGCATTTCGGCATGCCGGTCGACCCCGGCAATCTCTTGCTGATCGGCAGCGCCGGCGACGTGCCGGTGCTGGGTGCGCCGGGCTGCGCGCGCTCGCCGGTCGAAAACGGTTTTGACTGGGTGTTGATGCGGCAGCTGGCCGGACTGAAGGTAACGCGCGCTGAGCTGACCGGCATGGGCGTCGGCGGTCTTTTGATGGAGATCGTCACCCGGCCGCAGCCGCGCACCGTCGCCGACATCGAAGCCAATCGAAACGTCACCGCCATCGTGCTCGCCGCCGGCCGTTCGACGCGGATGGGGGGCCCCAACAAGCTGCTCGCCGAAATCGACGGCAAGAAGCTGGTGCGGATCGTCGCCGAGCAGGCGCTGGCTTCGAAGGCGACCGACGTGATCGTCGTCACCGGCCACCAGGCCGAACTGGTCGAGCAGGCACTGGCGGGGCTGAACGTCAAATTCGTCCGCAACCCGGATTTTGCCGGCGGACTGGCGTCGTCCGTCAAGGCCGGCATATCAGCCGTGCCTGAAAATGCCGACGGCGCGATCGTCTGCCTCGGCGACATGCCGCTGATCTCGGCCAAACTGATCGATCAGCTGATCGAAAATTTTGCGCCGGACCGCGGCCAGCTGATCGCTGTCCCCGTCAGCGACGGCCGCCGCGGCAATCCCGTGCTGTGGTCGCGCCGGTTCTTCAAGGAGCTGATGACGCTGGACGGCGACGTCGGCGCCCGTCATTTGATCGCCAAGCACGCCGAGGCGGTGGCCGAAGTCCCGGTCGACGGCACGAGCGCGTTTCTCGATATCGACACCCCGCAAGCCCTGGAAGCCGCGCGACGATCATAGCCTCGCAGGGGGCAAAGCGCAGCGTGCCCACCCTTCAAGCCAATGCTCGACGATAGATGGTGGGCACGGCGCAAGCGCGCCTTTACCTCACCCGGGAAGCGGCTGCCGCGGCGACCGTTTCACTTCTTGGCCTTGGTATCGGACAGCTTCTCGCTGCCCGCAGCCGACATTTTTGAGGCGTCGCCGCTCTTGGGCATGAGCTTGGACTTGTCGCCGCTGGCAAAGGTGAATGTATCGGCGCCTGCGCTGATGCCGTTCCATGCGACCGGCTCGGCAAGGGAAAGCAGCCAGAGGCCCTGGAATCCGCTGTTGCTGTTCAACTGCCCGGTCCACACCGTGGTCGAACTGCAGCCGGCAAAGTTGACCGAAAAGCTGATCGCGGTGCCTGAATTGCCGGTGGCCAGCCAACCCGTCATCGGCTGTGGCGCGCCTTCGTCGCAGCTATTGGCTGCCTGGTTGGTGTAAGTCCCGGAAATCGCCCCGGTGTTCTGATCGAAGCTGGTGACGGCCAGCGTCGAACCGTACTGGTTGGTCCAGGTCCAGATCGCTTGCGCGTTTGCCGGTACCGAAAGCCCCAGCCAGAGGCACGCCAAAGCAATCGATCCGAAAAATTTCTTGCTGATCCCTGACATTGCAAACTCCATCCGCCGATGAAATATTACTACTTGTAAATTATATCGGCGTATAATGCAATTAAAAGATGTATGAGGTCAGAGCGCGGTGCGGCCGCCACGCGGTGTTCACTCGCCCGCACTTCCGACTTCGAGGCAGCGCGCCGCTGACGAAGAGTTCACCAAGTTGAAACTCCCTCCCGGCTAGATTCTGACGGTTACCTCGGGGGAGGGGATTTTGATTGTTTCGACCGTCGCGGCGCAGCGCCGCGCGCTCTTTATTCTTGCGCTGACGTTGATACTGGGCGTCTCTGGCTACATCACCAGGGCATGGGCGGCCGGTGCATTTGCCGTCGGCAAATGCGGCGCCTATGGAAAGGCCTACGACTTTCCCGCCGAGGAAGCAGCGCGCGCCGCGGCGCTGAAGCAGTGCAAGGGCAACTGCACCGCGCTCACCATGAAGCGCGCCTGCGCCGCATTCGCGGTCGACATGACCAATCCCTGCGGTCCCCACGGCTATGCCGTGAAGCCTCGAATTTCGAGCTCGCTCAACGCGGCGACAAAGAAGTGCTACGAATTCGGCGGCAAGGAATGCGTCATCCGCGCCTGGGCCTGCGACGCGAAGGGGTGATAGGTTGACCCTCATCCTGAGGAGGCGCGCATGCGCCGACTCGATGGATGAGGCCACCAGCCGGGCCGCATGGTTTGAGACGGCGCTTGCGCGCCTCCTCACCATGAGGAATGCAGTTCTCTCCAACCCTCCAGCGTATCGGTAACTCGCACATGCAATTCGACACCAAGATCGCGGTCGTGATCCGGACCGATCTCGAAGCCTGGCAAAAGCTCAACGTCGCGTCGTTTCTCGCCGGCGGCATCGCCGCAGCGTTCCCCGAATGTATCGGCGAGCCCTATGGCGACGCCTCGGGCACGCAATATTTGTCGCTGATCGGCCAGCCGATCCTGATCTACGGCGCCGACCGGGCCGCGTTGTCCCGCGCGCTGGAGCGTTCACTTGCCCGCAATGTCACGCCGGCGGTCTATACCGAGGACATGTTCAAGACCACGCATGACGCCGCCAACCGCGAGGTGGTGCGCGCCGTGATCCGCGCCGAGCTCAATTTGGTCGGGCTCGCCATGCGCGCCGAGCGCAAGGTGATCGACAAGATCGTCGACGGGCTCAAGTTCCACAGCTAGGTCTCGCTCCCCGAAAAGTTCCACACGCCGCGCGTCAGGCGACTGTCATGTGCTCCGTAGCCTGCGCTTCAAACGTTGACACCGATCAAACCCGGAAGTCCGCCCGCACCCTATTCTTTCCCCGGCAATAGTGATGGAGCGTCAGAGATGTCGGGGATGATGAAGGCGGCGGTGGTTCGGGCTTTCGGCAAACCGCTTGCAATCGAGGACGTACCGATACCCACACCCGGACCGGGAGAAATCCTCGTCAAGGTCAGGGCATGCGGGGTCTGTCATACCGATCTGCACGCCGCCTCCGGCGATTGGCCGGTCAAGCCCGTGCCACCCTTCATTCCCGGCCACGAGGCCGCCGGCGTGGTGGCCGGGCTGGGTCCTGACGTCACCGGCTTCAAGCTTGGCGATGCGGTCGGCGTTGCCTGGCTGCACGACGCCTGCATGCGCTGCGAATATTGCGAGACCGGCTGGGAGACGCTGTGCGAGCACCAGCACAATACCGGTTACAGCGTCAACGGCGGTTTTGCCGAATATGTGATTGCGTCGGCGGCCTTTGCCGCGCGGTTGCCCGCCGGGGTGGACTTCGCCGCCATCGCGCCGATCCTGTGCGCCGGCGTCACCACCTACAAGGGATTGAAGGAGACCGATGCGCGGCCCGGCGAATGGGTCGTGATTTCCGGCATCGGCGGTCTCGGTCATGTCGCGGTCCAGTATGCCAAGGCGATGGGTCTGAAGGTCGTCGCGCTCGACATCGCCGAGGACAAGCTGAAACTGGCGCGGGCGGCTGGCGCCGATCGCGCGGTCAATGCGCTGTCGGCCGACGCCGTCGACAGCGTGCTGCGGGACACCGGGGGAGGGGCGCATGGCGTGCTGGTGACGGCGGTCTCGACCGCGGCATTCGCGCAAGCGCTCAAGATGGTGCGCCGCAAGGGCACGGTGAGCCTGGTCGGGCTGCCGCCGGGCGAATTCCCGACGCCGATCTTCGACGTCGTGCTCAAGCGGATCACGGTGCGCGGCTCGATCGTCGGCACGCGGCGGGACCTCGACGAGGCCATCGCGTTCGCCGCGGAAGGCAAGGTGCGCAGCGAGATCACCAAGGCCCCGCTGGCCGACATCAACGCGATCTTCGAGCGGATGAAGTCGGGCAAGATCGAAGGCCGCATGGTGCTGGATTTCGGCTGACCCGGGCGGCGCACCCGCCGCGAGCCGCAGCCGGATGCGCGTGCGATCTCCGGCAACGGCCGGATCGCAGCCGGCTGCCGTCGACTGGCCCGTGCGCGAACCTTGACGGCTCCGACACCAAATATCCGTCAGGTTGAGGGTAGCGCTTTCACGCCTGCCTCGAACTTGGCTATGATGCGGGCCGAATGGTGCCGGCCCGTGCTATTGCGCGCGCCCTGCGCCAGTGGATTGCAAATCAAAGGAGTAAACCCATGAAACGCCGTACATTCCTCAAGGGCGGCGCCGTGGCCGGCGCGGCGACGCTGGTTGCGGCACCCGCGATCGCGCAGGGCTCGCCCGAGATCAAGTGGCGGCTGACCTCGAGCTTCCCGAAGTCGCTCGACACGATTTACGGCACGGCGCAGACCTTTGCGAAATACGTGGCCGACGCCACCGACAACAAGTTTCAGATCCAGACCTTTGCGGCCGGCGAGATCGTGCCCGGCCTGCAGGCGCTCGACGCCGTGAGCTCGGCAACCGTCGAGATGGCGCAGACGCCGCTCTATTTCTACATCGGCAAGGAGCCGGCGCTGGCCTATGCGACCGGCGCGCCGTTCGGCATGAACCATCGCCACCAGCATTCCTGGTGGTCGTTCGGCGGCGGCGCCGACCTCTGCAACGAGGCGCTGAAGCCGTTCAAGACCCACGCCATCCTGTGCGGCAATTCCGGCACGCAGATGGGCGGCTGGTTCCGCAAGGAGATCAAGACGCCCGAAGATCTCCAGGGCCTCAAATTCCGCATCGCCGGCATGGGCGGCCATGTGCTGGCCAAGCTCGGCATCGTGCCGCAGCAGATCGCGGGCGGTGAGGTCTATTCGGCGCTGGAGAAGGGCTCGATCGACGCCGCCGAGTTCGTCGGCCCCTATGACGACGAAAAACTCGGCTTCTACAAGGTGGCGAAATATTACTATTTCCCCGGCTGGTGGGAAGGCGGCGCCATGCTGCACATGATCGTCAACGAGGAGAAGTGGAACGCGCTGCCCAAGCAATACCAGGCGATCCTCAACCAGGCAGGCTCCGCGGCGGGCGCGTGGATGATCGAGAAATATGACAGCGTCAATCCGGCCGCGCTGAAGCGCCTCGTCGCCGGCGGCGCGGAGTTGCGCGCCTTCCCGCAACCGGTCATGGAGGCCTGCTACAAGGCGACGCAGGATCACCTGAACGAGATTGCCGAGAAGAGCCCGCTGTTCAAGAAGACCAAGGAGAGCCACGACGCCTATATGAAGGAAGTGCTCTTCTATACGCAGATCGCGGAAAATTATTACGACAATTATCTGCTCAGCAAGATGCGCAAGGGGTGAGGGGATTTCCGGCGCACGCAAATTCGCCAACGGGCAGGTCGGCTCGAAATGTCGGCCCGGCTTGCCATCTCCTCAGGCGCCGCGCGTGCCGTGCCCGCGCATTTCTTCGATCCAGCGCTGACGTTTCTTGTCGTCAGCGAAGGTGAGCCCGTAAAAGCTCTCGCGGATCGGCTTGATCCCGGCGAAGCTCAGCATGCTGCGTTCGAACGCCCGCACCCCGAGCGCGCCGAAGTACCAGCGATACAGCATCACCGGCATTCCCATGGTCACCACGATGCGAGCCGAGCGCCCGGCAAGCAGGCGCCTTGGGAACTGCTTTTCCCGGTATTCCATGGCAAAGCCCGGCCGGAAGATGTGCTCCAGGAAGGCCTTGAGCAGCGCCGGCATGGTTCCGTGCCAGAGCGGGAAAAGAAAAACCCAGTGCTCCGCCCAGCGCATGTCATCGCGCGCTTGTACGAGTGCAGGCGGCAACTCGCCGGTCTCGAAATCTGCCTGCGTGCGTAGCAGCGGAAAGTCGAGCGTCGCGACCTCGACACGCCGCACTTCGTGCCCCGATGATATCGCGCCCTCGGCATAGGCATCAGCCATCGCGTTGAGCAGGTGATGACCTGCCGCATCCGGATGACCCTGAATGATGGCAATATGCTTCGACATTCGACGCGCTCCTGCATGTTGCGCAGGATTTATTGGTAACGAGAACTATCGCAGTGTCCTTGATCCAGGTCAGGCGGCGTGTGCTCGCCAAACGGTTGCAGCCGTCAGCCATCTTGCGGTGAAGCCACAAAATGCAAATACTCCTCCTAAGTTGGGTTCCGATGGGAAGCCCGGCCAAGAAAGCCCGGGAGCGGGCAACAAGGAGAAACGTTATGACGTGGGAACGCGGGGGCAGTACGGCTGAAGGCAGCCATTTCGACACCAATCGGCGTAGATTTCTCGGCGGCTCGGCGCTGGCCGCGCTGGGCGCCATGGTCGGCGGCGCGCTGCCGCTCTCGCGCAACGGGTTTGGCATCCCGCAGGCCCATGCGCAGGCAGCCCCGGCCGCCGCGCCTGCCAAGGGGCCGCAATACCTGAAATTCCCCGGCAAGAATGAAGGGCTCGTCGTGCTCGGCGAAAAGCCGCTGGTGGCCGAGACGCCGGAGAGCCTGCTCGACGACGACACCACGCCGATCGAGAAATTCTACATCCGCAACAACGGGCAGATCCCCGACGAAGCCAAGGACCCCGACGCCTGGAAGATCACCATCGACGGCGAGGTCAACAACAAGATCGAGATCACGCTCGGCGAGTTGAAATCGAAATACAAGGCGGTGACGCGCCGCATGGTGCTGGAATGCGGCGGCAACGGCCGCGCCGGCTTCTCGCCGCCGGCGCGCGGCAACCAGTGGACCAATGGCGGCGCGGGCTGCGCCGAATGGACCGGCGTGCCGCTCGCCGATGTCCTCAAGAAGGCCGGCCTCAAACCATCGGCGAAATACACCGCGCATTATGCCGCCGACCTGCATCTGTCGGGAGAGGCCGGCAAGCCGAGCATCTCGCGCGGCGTGCGCATCGAGAAGGCGATGGACCCGAACACGATGATCGTGTGGGGCATGAACGGCAAGCCGCTGCCGAACATCCATGGCGGGCCGGTGCGGCTGATCGTGCCGGGCTGGGCCGGCTCGGCCTCGCAGAAATGGCTGACGCGTATCACCATCCGCGACCGCGAGCATGACGGCCCCGGCATGACGGAGTTTTCCTATCGCACCGCGATCAAGCCGATGGTGCCCGGGGCTAAGGCCGATCCGGCCAACTTCCGCATCCTGGAATCGATGCCGGTGCGCTCGATCATCACGAGCCCTGCGAACGGCGCGAAATTCGCCGCCGGCACCAAGGAGCTCAAACTGCGCGGCGCCTCCTGGGCCGGCGATCTCACCGTGAAGCAGGTGGACGTCTCCACCGATTTCGGCGCGAACTGGCAGCGGGTGACGCTGGAAAAGCCGAAGAACAAGTATGACTGGCAGCGCTGGACCGCGACCATCAAGCTGCCGACCGACGGCTATTTCGAGATCTGGGCGCGCGCCACCGATTCCAAGGGCGCGATGCAGCCGCATCAGGCCGGCTTCTGGAATCCGCAAGGGTATGGCGGCAACGCCATGCATCGCATCGCCGTGCTGGTCGGATGATGCTGCGTTTTACTCGATTCGCCGCGTGGTTCGCGGTGGCCGGTGCGCTCTGGATCGCGCCGGCCACGGCGCAGCAGGCCTTCACGCCGCGCGACGAAAGTCCGGAAGAGTTCGTCGCGGGCAACGGCCGCAACGAGACCTTCTATGCCTGCACCGCCTGCCATGGCTTCAAGCTCGTCGCGCAGCAGGGCATGACGCGTGCGCAGTGGGAGGATTCGATCAACCTGATGGTCCGCCGCCACAGCATGCCGCCGCTCGACGACAAGGATCGCGAGCTGATCCTCAACTATCTCGAGACGGCCTATCCGCCGCGCGCGCCGGCGGGCAGGGGAGGCTGGGTGAATCCGTTCGCCAAGTGAGCGTCGTCAAAGTAGCGTCGACGCGTGAGCGGTTGCGACAATGCCCGATGATTCGGCGCGTCGGGTGATTCGTGCCGGCGCGGCACCATGCGTATTTGATGCTGCAGCCATGTAATAACATCAGGCGGTTTTGCCCGGCGAAGTGCAAAATTGAAGCATGGTTGCGGCGTATTTGGTCTCGCAATTATCGGCACCAATACCTATCTCTCGCATCAGGAAGGAAGTCGCCCAGGGACAACTCCGATTAAAGGAGCCATCCATGGCGAACGTACTCAGCACTGGGGCCTCGTTTTTTGCCCCGACCAAAAAGCCCTCATTTCTTTCTCGATTGTTTCGCGTTCAACTCGAATCCCGGCAGCGGCAGGCTGACCGTATGGTCGAGCAGTATCTTGCTACCCACGGGCGCACATTGACCGACGACGCCGAGCGCGCGATCGGGCATCTGCTCGCCAACGGGGGGCGCCGGCCATGATCACCCTCATCCTCATGCAGTTCGCGACCACGCTGGCCCGCTTCGGCAACGAGGCGCTGGCGACCTGGCAGGAAGCCCAGCAGCTTCGTCGCCAGATGTCCGGCCCGACCGAGGAATAAGCCGGCCCGGCGCGACGTTTTTCAACAGCTGGAGCCGCCTTTCTGGTCCCATCCGAACCGGCGGCTCCGGCGGCCCCCTTGACGCAATTGCGCTTCAGGCCAGAATGGCCAGCGATTTGCGCCGGGAGCCCGTCACATGAGGTTTTTGATTACTGCGCAGGATACGGCAGGAAACGTCACGCTCAACCGGGAGTCCGTTCCGGCCGCGTTGAAGAAAGCCGCAGAGCTCGTATCGGACGGCTGCTGGAACGTCGAGATCGTGACGCCCGACGGCGCGACCTATCATTCTGGCGAGTTCGATCAGTTGCGCGAGCGGGTTGGCGCGGCGGCTCCCTGATATCGTTGATGACAACGACTTCGTAGCCCGGATGAGCCAACGGGTCATCGCGTTGCTCATGCGCGCTAAGAGCTCCACGATGTGCCCCCAGCTAAGAGCTCACGGCTTGCATCTATTGCAGGGCTGAACATCAATCCCGTGACCGGCCAGCTGCTCGACCACCTCGAATGCTTGACCGCGGTCATACGGGCCGAGCCAAATTCCGCGCTTGCTGGCATGGGCCGGCTGCCAGCGACCGCAATCGCACATCCGACATTCGGCGAGATGTGTTCGGGCACGTTTGCGGTGCGTATTGCGATAGATAAAAAACTCGGCCATCTCAAAAATTCCCCAAGCAGAATTCGCTTCGAACGCAAACGCCACTACGGAGGCGTGCCTGCTCCACCGCTGACAGCCAGCAGCAGCCGTTGCATGCGACGTTGACCAGAATAGCCGAAACGAGCCAGAACCAGATACTGCCGGTCAATCTGGGAATCTGCAGAAAAATATCTGGAAGAAGGCGAGGGGATCATGGACGTCAAAGTGTCGGAGTTGCGCATCGTTGTTGATCGTATTCTCGAGCACATCGAGCAAGATCTGGGCGTCGATAGCGTGCCGCTCACGCAAGACGACTATTGGACGGTGCTCAGTAAAGATCGCTTTGACTTTACAAAGAGTCCCGACACGTGCGGAGTTGGCAAGTTGCATGACGACTGGGAGTTCCTCCAGCCGCTTCTCAGGGACAAAAGTCAGGCCGTCGCTCTCATGCTGATTCACGTTGCCCCAATTCTTGAGTGGCTCGGCGAGGAAATCGGACAATGAGCGCAATCCGCCGTCTTATGCGTGGGCCTCGGCGGATTACGCTCCGCCAATCCAGCCTACCGTCTCCCCCGCATATCGCTCCGCTATGCGAGCGGTCTTGCCGATCATCGCGGCACGGCGCTGACATAGGGAATGCTGGCGACGACCGCGATCAGCACGACGGCATTGGACAGCATGCCGCCCCAATGCAGGCGGCGTAGCCGGCGCACCGCATCGGCGTCGCCGGCATCCCGGGCGCTGAGCTGCGCGGCCCACCGCTGCATGAACCAGCCGCGGCCCCAGAACGCCAGCGCCGCGATCAGGCCGACGCCGAGCGCGAAAGCCGGCCGGCCGGTCGCCGCAAAGACCACCGTCCCGATGACGGCGGCAATGCGCAACATCAGAAAATGCACGGCGAACATGCCGCCCAACAACTGGGTGACGGGCGGGATGTCGAGTTTCACCAGCAGAAAGGCAGGGGAGGCCAGGAAGAAATAGCCTATCGGAAACAGCAGAATGACAATGGCGGCGAGGGCCACTCCGTCTGGCGTCATGCGATCACCCCTTCTTGCGCCCCTTTCTTTCCCGTCATTGGGCGAGGGCCTTTCAGCAACGTCTTATGATGATACCGCGGTATGTCCTTTGCCATTGGGCCTTCGTCGGATATGGCCTCAGCCGCGCTTGCCGCCGAGCGAGACGAAGGCCATCAGACAGGGCTCCGATAGCGGGTTGCGCCAGCGATGGCGGGTGCCGTTCTGCACGATGCAATCGCCCTGGCGCAAATGCACCTTCTGTCCGTCGTCCAATTCCAGCGTCATCTCGCCGCGAACCACGACGCCGTAATCGATGGTGTCGGTCGTGTGCATGCCGCCGCCTCCCTTTTCGAAATGGTCGCCCATCCCCGGAAGCTTGTCCGACAGTTCTTTCACGCCGCTCTCGAAGGTGACGCCCGGCGGCGGCTTGTAGCCTTCGGGTCGTTTCGGCGGATATGAAATCAGCCGGAAGATCGTGCCGCCCGGGCCGGGGAAACCCTTTGTCCCGTTCAGCATCGGGTCAGGCTCGAGGCCGGTGAGCGCCGGAACGCCCTCCGTTCTGTAGAGCTCGTAGAACGTCAGCCCCGGATTGGAATCGATCTCGACCACCGTGGTGGTGACGTCGAACGACTTGAACACCGACTTGCCGGCCTCGTTGCGGCCGGTCAGCGCCCGCTTGGGCGGCGGCAGCTCGCTCGCATCCTTTGCTTCGGCTGGTTGCGACATGGCGGCCAGCGCGCCGCCGGTCGCCATCACGGAGAGAGCCTGCAGCAATTGACGCCGGTCGCCGACTTCAAACGGCTTCGACGAAAGCGCCGCATCATCGGCTGCGGTTCTGTTCTTGCCCCATGGCCAACGGAGCCGGGAAAAACTGCTCGAAAGCCTGCCCATCCGCGTTCTCCCCTTATGCGCAATTCGTCCCGCCGTCGCGACGCCTTGAGGATGAGCGGCAGGTTTCCCGCAACTGTACCAGTGAGGAGGATGTTGGCCACTCTACTTCCGGCTAGGGCGAACCTGGAAGTCATGGACGTGGCGGATTTGTCCTGCGAGGCCTGGGGCATGGGCCGGCCGCGCCGTCCCAGACTTAGCGCAACGGCGTGTTCAGCCGCTCGCCGACGACCTGGTAGAGGCGCGTCGCGATCACGGCCAGCAGCGTCGATGCAATCAGGAGCGTTGTGCCAATCCACAGCATGCTTACGACCAGCCCGATCAGCGTCCCCGGCGTCGCCCAGGCCAAGGCCTTTAGCAGGGGCGCCATGGCGAGGCCGAGCAATTTTATCGGTATGAACGGCAGGATCGTAACCGCAAGGGCATACCAGAAGTGACGGCGCGTATCGCTGATCGCATTTTGCCAGCCGGCTCCCGGTGCATCGACAGCCACCGCCGGAAAAAGCACGAGAAGTTGCTGGAGTATCAGCCAGGCGACAATGCCTGCAGCCGTCAATATCCGGGAATCAAAGCCGGCTGGAGGTCGATCGAAGTAATAGACGGGGCCCTTCGCCTCCGCGAGGGCGGCCATGATGGCCGGAAAACTCATCAGAACAGCCGTCACCGCAAGCCAGCCGAACAACAATTGAAAGCGCGCGCTGGACGGCTCGAACGCGTATCGCGTTGGCTCCTCGCCGAGCAGCAGAAAGCGGTGGACCGCGAGGAAGAACGGCGTCAGCAGGAAACAAAGCCCGACAAGAAATGCCAGCCGCATGGCTGCCTGGCCGAATGGATCATATGTCAGCAGCATCGGCCCGACCGTCGCTGCAAGGCTTCCGACGGAAAGGATCAGAAAGGCGAACAAGGCCACGCGCCAAGCCTTTTGCAGCACATGCCACAAGTCCCAGTAAGCCCAGAACAATGCTGTGATGACGGAGGGGCGGGGGCGATTCATGCAGGACTCTTGCGGCAACGGCGGAGTCATTATCCGGGCGGCCCGTTAAGAAGACCCTTGCGCGCATCGTTAACGCACGAAGAGGTTGCAGGCGCGGTGGTCGACGATGCCAGCGGGTCAGGGATCGCGAGGTCCGATCAGTATCATTTGTGTCAATTTTGCTCGGCTTGCGTCATATCCGGTCAGAGATTACGGCGACGTGCACTCAATTCGTCGCCATCACGACACCGGCTACACCTCGGTGCGCTTCCAGTTTCCATCGAGAATTTCCCTGCGGGCGTTTGTCGACTTTCCGCTCACCATTCCCTGAATGTCGGCTCGGCACATCCGCCGCAAACCCAGGGGAATGTCCAGTCAGCGGTCAGTCTGGCGCTCTCGGGAAGATATCTGCTCCAAACCGAGGCCTTGATCGGGTTGATCGACCGCCAGACCACATCAAAGCTTCCCATGGGATTGAGCTTGCCGATCATGGCCGGCTTGGAAAGATGATGGTTCGTGTTCATGACCACTTCGAAACCACTGGGCGCCTTGATCCTCTGGCCGTACATCGCCTGCCGAACCGCATTCACATCGGCCGTACCAGCCTGCGTGACGGCCTGCGCCCACATCCTGAATCCGATGAAAGTCGCTTCCATCGGGTCATTTGTCATCTTGTCCCGTTGCTCGTTGAAATCCGACCACATTTTCACGAACGCTTCGTTTTCCGGCGAGCTGACGGATTGGAAATAATTCCATGCCGCCAGCTGGCCGGCCAGACCGCTCACGCCAATGTCGCGCATTTCGCGTTCGCCGACCGACAGCGCCATCACGGGAAGGGTGTTGGTGTTCACCTGTTGGGCCTTGAGCTCCCTGTAGAAATGAGGGTTCGCGTCTCCATTGATAGTTGAGATCACTGCGGTCCGTTTTCCCCCCGAACCGAAAGCCTTGATCCTTGCAACGATCTCGCGCCAGTCGGAATGCCCAAATGGAGTGTAGATCGTCATGATATCGTCTGCGGCCACGCCTTCGTTGGCGAGATAGTTGCTCAGGATCCGGTTGGTGGTCCGCGGATAGACATAATCGGTGCCAAGCAAAACCCAGCGGCGATTCTCGCCACCTTCCTTGCTCATCAGATAGCGAACGGCTGGGATGGCCTGCTGGCTTGGCGCAGCGCCGGTGTAGAAGACATTGCGCGAGCTTTCCTCCCCTTCGTATTGAACTGGGTAGAAAAGCAGACCGTTGAATCGCTCGAAGACGGGGATAACGGCCTTTCGGGAGCTGGAGGTCCAGCAACCGAATACGACCGCGACCTTCTGCTTCGCGAGTAACTCAAATGCCTTGTCAGTAAAGGCATCCCAGTCCGATCCGGGATCGACGACGACCGGCTCCAGCTTCCTGCCGAGCACCCCGCCCTTTTTGTTCTGATCGGCGATCAACATCAGAACCGCGTCCTTCAACACGGATTCGCTTATTGCCATCGTACCAGACAAGGAGTGCAGAATACCAACCTTGATGGTGTCCTCGGCGGCGTTAGCCGCCGATACATGGAGAACGAGCAGTGCAGGGAGGAGCCTGCGCAAGGTCCAAGCCAAGTTCATGCTGATACTCCGACAAGTTCAAAGATCCGAGTTTCCTTCGTCATGCCCTTGGCAACGACGGCATCGAAGGCGTTGAAGGTGAATTGATCGCGAACGCGCAGGTACACATCCTCGCTTACGAGAATGGTGGTGCCGACCTGCTTGTTGAGGCCCTCCAGGCGGGCCGCGAGATTTACGGTATTGCCGAGGGCTGTGTAGTTCATGCGCTCGGTCGATCCGACATTGCCCACAACGGCTTCACCGACATGGATACCGAACCGCGTGATGAACGGCGTCAGGCCTTCGGCCTCGAACTCGTTGTTAAGCTTTTCGCCGGCCACTCTGGCTGCGAGCGCCGCCCGGCAGGCGCGCTCGACATGGTCCGGCTGCGGATTGGGAGCGTTCCAGAACACCATGACCGCGTCGCCGATAAACTTGTCGACCGTTCCGCCTTCGGCGAGGAACGCTTCCGTCAGCGCCGAGAAATACCGCGACGTCTGCAGCATGAGCATGTCAGGGTCGGCGGCCTCCGCGATCGTCGTAAATCCCTGAACGTCGGTGAAGACCAGCGTGATCTCTTGTTTGACGCCGCCGAGCCTGGTCGAGATGGAGTTGTCGATGACCCCGCGGACAATCTCCTTGGGGACGAAGTGCGCGAACGACCAGATGGCGCGCTGGGCGAGATTGACCGAGGTTCCGAGTTCGTGAATCTCCCTTATATGCGAGGTGACCGGCACGAGGCTGGGCTCCGCGAGCCTCTGGAGCTGATTGGCCTGCTCCGTAATGCGTTTCAGCGTCTTCGACATCGTGCTGCCGAACATCCAGACAACCGGAAGAAAGGCTGCGCCAACGATGATCGCAATGATCAGTCCCTTGAACTGGAGATCCCGAACGCTCTGGACAAAGTCATCCTGTGCCGCCAGCATCAGGATGCTGCCGTTATACCATTCTCCGAGCGTGAATTTAGTCAACCTGAATAGGTAACTTCGGCCATCCTTATCATCGACGACCCCTTCGTTTTGGTCGAGGTTATGTGACCGTCGTAGGACGGAGGCAACGGGTCCGGAACTGATAACGTCAATGTTGGGCAGTTGCGAGCGCGAAGGATGAGTCATCGCCGCCGCAACGAATTCCTCAAAATCGGGATGGGCGATGAGCCAGCCCGCCGGGTCGAAGATCATGGCCGTACCGTGCTCGCCCGGCCGCTGGGCCTGAACGAAAGCGCTGAAAGTGTCGAGCTTGAGATCCGCGGCAAGCACGCCCGGAACCTTGCCTCGCAACGGCGCGCTGACGGTAATTACAGGTGCGCCGATGCTAAACGAAAGATAAGGCGCCGTTACATACGGCCGATCAGAATTCATCGTTTGCCAATACCAGGACCGCTTGCGGGCGTCGTATCCGTAATTCCACAGATCAATTTCGCCAACCTCGTTGCCCTGTCGATCCTGAAAGATTCGTCGCATCGGCAGCTTGCCTGCAGGTGTGGGACGAACTAAATTGATCGCAACGTCGGCGTTCGGTGTTGCCCTCAATCTTTCGCGTTGATCTTCGTTCAGGTCGTTGATGCGCCGTACCTGCAACCACGCACCGTTTTCGAAGCCGGCATAAATACTGTCCATCTGCGGCAACTCCGCCAGAGCCGCCTTGAACAGCGGGATCGCGGGCCCTGTCTCCGATCTCTCATCCGAATCGGCGACGCTCGAACTGGTCGCGAGCACATTCACCAGCGATGCAATCGTGTTCAGTTCGCCCTGCAGGCGGCCCAGAGCTTTGGTGCTGGCTGCGTCCATATAGGCCGATGCGGCTTCATGCGTCGCCCACCGCAACGACCGGACCTGAATCGCAATCAGCAGCGCGGTAAGCGCGAGCACAAAGGCCGTCACCGCGAAGGTGATCGAGGCTCGAAAAGTGAACATCTGCGTTCCGCATCGTAAGCAGACAGAACAGCCGGATAGCGATCGGAATGAGCAACAATCAGAAATCAGAAAGCGTCGGCTATGCAGAAAGGATAACGTCTTTCGGCGCGGGATCGGCAAGTGTGCGCACACACTGTCGACATGGTTACAAACGATGGACCCAGTGGATGGCGCCCGGCCTCAACAATCTGTACTATAGTCGGAGTTGGTTGAGTTCGTAAACTTGCTTTGCGCCCGTGCACGACGAGCGGAGAGGGCGTCACTTATTTTGTCTGCCCTTCGGGCAAATCGGACATCCGGTGCAGTCACCGGCCCGTGCCAAATCGCCGCGAAAAGCCGTTGCGCGACGGCTCATGCAAACCTCCGGCGCAGCGTGTCGCGAGAAAAACTCCATCCTTCCGTCATTGCGAGCACCGCGAAGCAATCCATTCTTTCTTTGCTGCGAGGTGGATTGCTTCGCTGTGCTCGTATGACGTGGTGAAGCCGCATCGTACCGGATACCACCGCATGTGTGGGATATGACGACCCGTTGGCGACAGGCAAAATCATCCAGGCCGGCAGCGCCAACCGGGTTTCACCGACGCCAGTCACGCCCATGTGAAAGACCGTTTTCGAGTTCAAATTGACATTGACTGACCAGTCAGTCATATTGTGAGCATGAAAAGCGAAACCGCCAAGAGACCCCGGAAAACCACCCCGAAACCGGCCAATCGCCGGACCGGGGAGACGGCAGCGGCCGCTCCAGCGCCGGCCAAACCCGCCTCCAACCGCGCCGAACGCGCGGCCGAGCGGCGCGGGGCCATCATCGAGGCGGCGATGGACGAGTTCATCGCGCGCGGGTTTGCGGCGACGCGGCTTGATGATGTCGCCAGGCGCGCCGGCGTCGCCAAGGGAACGATCTATCTGCACTTCAAGGACAAGGAATCGATGTTCGAGGAGCTGATCCGGACCGCCATCGTGCCGATGATCACCCGTCTGTGGGGCACACCACCGCAGCCCGGGGCGTCGGTCCGCGACATGGTGGAGGGGTTTGCCAAGACCTTCATCGAGGAGGTGGCGACCACGCGGCGCGGCGACCTCGTGCGCCTGATCGTCGCCGAAGGCCCGCGATTTCCAGCCGTCGCCGACTTCTACTACCGCGAAGTGGTAT